>VOFG01003916.1_pt1 | contig 71820 bp, 66 predicted proteins | sample 5384171 | NCBI WGS metagenome assembly VOFG01 (sample SAMN12384726, study PRJNA508395) | human gut metagenome | isolation source: healthy gut F | host: Homo sapiens
CGCCGAAGGACAGCCGTCACCCGACGCTGGCCGAGTGCAAAGAGTTGTTCGATTATAATACGGACTATTATGCGTAGGATTCTCGTAACGGGTGCCAACGGACAGTTGGGGAACGCCATGCGGCTGTTGGGAGCGACGTCGCGGAACGAATATCGTTTTACGGATGTGGCGGAGCTGGATATTACCGACGAGGAAGCCGTCCGGCGGGCGGTGTGCGACGGGCGGATCGACGTGATCGTCAACTGCGCCGCCTACACCAACGTCGACCGGGCCGAGGAGGACGAGGCGACAGCCGATCGAATCAACCGGCTGGCGGTGGGTAATCTGGCACGTGCGGCTGCGGCTGCGGACGCCACGCTGATCCACGTTTCGACCGACTACGTCTTTTCGGGCGACGCCAACCGGCCCTACGACGAGACGTGCGAAACGCACCCGCTCGGCGTTTACGGCCGGACGAAGCTGGCGGGTGAAGCGGAGGTCGAACAAAGCGGATGTAAATCGCTTATTATCAGAACAGCATGGCTTTATTCGGAGTTCGGACACAACTTTCTCAAAACGATGCTGCGCCTTACGGCCGAACGCGACCGTCTGACGGTGGTGTTCGATCAGGCGGGGACGCCGACCTATGCCGGCGATCTGGCGCGGACGATCTTCGACATCGTCGAGCGGGGCCTATGCCGGCCGCGAAGGTATCTACCACTTTTCGAACGAGGGGGTCTGCTCGTGGTACGACTTCGCCCACGCCATTGCCGCCGAGGCGGGCCACACGCAATGCACGATCGAACCCTGCCACTCGTCGGAATATCCGTCGAAAGTCGAGCGCCCGGCCTATTCGGTGCTGGACAAGAGCAAGATCAAGGCGACGTTCGGGGTGAAGATCCCCCACTGGACGGAGTCGCTCAAAGTATGTATGAAAAACCTTAAAAACTTATAGATCATGAAAGTAGTTATGATGAGCCTGCTGATGCTGTTGCTGGCAGGCGGCAATGCCGAAGCCAAGAAGTACAAACCTGCGCCCCGCACGGCCAAGAACATCGTGATCGCGCACCGCGGATACTGGAATACGCCGGGGCGTTCGAAAACTCGATCAAGGCGATCGACAACGCCATGAATTTCGGTATCTACGGCAGCGAGTTCGACATCAACTTTACGGCCGACGATTCGATCGTGGTGGTACACGGTTCGAAGCATCCCGTGGTGAAGGATCTCGTCATCCAGGAATCGACCTTCGACAAGGTGCGCAATACGCTGCTGGGCAACGGCGAGGAAGGTGCCGACGCTGCGCGAATATCTGCTTGCAGGAAAGAGCGATCCGTCGACGCAGCTGATTTTGGAGATCAAGAAACATCCCACGCCCGAACGCGAAAACGAGATCGTGGCCAAGACGATGGCAATGGTCGAGGAGCTGGGGCTGGAAAAACGCGTGGAGTACATCTCGTTCAGCTGGAACATCTGCGAGCAGATACGCAAGGCCGACCGCAAGGCCGTAGTCTACTACCTCAACGGAGAAAAGTCGCCCGCCGAGTTGAAGAAGGCCGGCATGAACGGATTGGATTACAGCCTGAAAGTCATCAAAAAGCACCCCGAATGGGTGAAGCAGGCGCACGACCTCGGGTTGAAGGTCAACGTCTGGACCGTCAACAAGGAGGAGGATATGCAGGCGATGCTCGACCTGCAGGCGTGGATTTCATTACGACGAACAATCCCGTCGAGCTGAAAGCGCTGATCGGCAAGTAAACGGAGTGCTATTTCGCCCGGGAGATTTCCCGCCGATGGGGAATCTCTTCGGGCGGACTCGTACAAAACAGGATTTTTATGTCACGGAACATTTTGATAACGGGCGGCGCCGGTTTTATCGGGAGCCATGTCGTGCGGCTTTTCGTCACCAAATACCCCGACTACCGCATCGTCAATCTCGACAAGTTGACTTATGCGGGGAATCTGGCCAACCTGAAAGACATCGAGCAGGCCGAGAACTACCGTTTCGAGCGGTGCGACATCTGCGATTACGAGCAGGTGCTCGCCATTTTCCGCAAGTACCGGATCGACGGCGTGATCCATCTGGCCGCCGAGTCGCACGTCGATCGTTCGATCAAGGATCCGTTCATCTTCGCGCGCACCACTGTCATGGGCACGCTCTCGCTGTTGCAGGCGGCCCGGGTCTGCTGGGACGGCGATTGGGCGGGGAAACTCTTCTACCATATCTCGACCGACGAGGTTTACGGAGCCTTGCAGTTCGACGGCACGCTCTTTACGGAGACGACCAAATACGATCCGCATTCGCCCTACTCGGCATCGAAAGCCTCGTCCGACCATTTCGTGCGGGCGTTCCACGATACCTACGGAATGCCGACGCTGGTGACGAACTGTTCCAACAACTACGGGCCCTACCAGTTCCCCGAAAAACTGATTCCGCTGTTCATCAACAATATCCGCCACGGAAAGCCGCTACCCGTATACGGCAGGGGTGAAAACGTCCGCGACTGGCTTTACGTGGTCGACCACGCACGTGCCATCGATACGATTTTCCATCGCGGAAAGGTCGGCGACACCTATAATATCGGAGGGTTCAACGAGTGGCGCAACATCGACCTGATCCGCGTGGTGATCCGCACGGTCGACCGGCTGCTGGGGCGTTCGGAAGGTGCGTCGGAGCATTTGATTACCTACGTGACCGACCGCGCGGGACACGATCTGCGCTATGCGATCGACTCGCGCAAGTTGAAGGATGAATTGGGCTGGGAACCCTCGCTGCAATTCGAGGAGGGAATCGAGAAGACGGTACGCTGGTATCTCGACAACCAGGAGTGGATGGACAACATCACCTCCGGCGAGTACGAAAAATACTATGAGGAGATGTACCGCAACCGTTGACGCCGGATTTCGGTGAGGTTGCGGCCGGAAAGCCGTATCGGAGGGGCTGCCTGCAAATCGTCGGGCAGCCCCGACCCGTTGTACGGGGGAGACTGCGATTTTTCGTTTGGAAGCAGCCTTTTCGTTCTGGGCCGTATTGCGGGGATACGTGCTGCCCCCCTCCTTGGGGGAGAAGGCGGACCCGGATTTCTGTTGCGGGTGCGGGGCTTCGTTTTGCCGAACCGTCGCAGTCGGACGGCGGTTGTGCTGCAAGGCATCTTGTCCGAATGCTTCTCTGCATTCCTATCCCGACGATGTTTCGAGGCGGCGGTTCGATGCGTTGTGCGATGCCGGCAGGCAAGCCCCACTCCGCGGCGGAGTGCCGCTCGCCGAAGTTCGTACAGTTCCGCCGCCGATGGACGCTGTCGTCTTCGGGCGTCCGTTAAAATATATTAAGGGGTATTTGGGATAGAAATATATTATCCGGCGGAGACTGAAAATTCGCCCGCATCCGGTTCGATCCGGCTCGATTTCTCGATTGCAGCGGGTACGAAAAATTGCCGCGTTGTATCGATGCGGCGAAGAGTATCGTTTATTTTGCATATATTTTCCATTGGAAATTTGTTTTGTTGGAAAATTGTTGTATCTTTGCAGTGGAAAGGAGGAGAGATGCACCTTCAAGAACGGGAGGTACGAGTTTGCACTCTCTTTGCAACGAATCGGCAGGGATCGTCTGCAAAGAGGACGATCTCCGCGAATCGATAAAAATGAAAAGTATGTTGAAAGCAATGAGTTTGGTGGCCGCACTGACCCTTATGACGGGTGCGGCGCATCCAGAGAAACCGAGAGAACAATCAAAATCGAAAAAGTTATGGTACAGGAATTAACGCTGGATCAGTTCCAGCAAAAGTCTACAATCTGTCCGACGCCAATGCGTCGTCGTCGCTGACGTATCTGGGCGACAAACCCGCGATCGTCGATTTCTACGCTTCGTGGTGCGGCCCCTGCCGCATGGTGGCTCCGATTCTCGAAGAGCTTGCCGGTGAGTACGAAAGCAAGATCGTCGTCTATAAGGTCAATACCGAGAAGGAGCCCGACCTGGCGGCGGCATTCGGCATCCGCAGCATCCCGTCGATTCTCTTCATTCCGATGAGCGGCAAACCGCAGATGTTGCAGGGCGCGATGCCCAAGCATGCGTTCAAAAGGCGATCGAGGAGTATCTGTTGAAATAGTCCGATGAATACGCTCTGCCGCATACGCGAAGTGTCGCGCGCGATCGCCGAGTTCGAACAGTGTTTCGAGCGGGAATATCGCCTGTCGATGAACGAAGGGGTGTTGCTCTGCTGCCTCGCACGGCATGGGGAACTCTCGTCGGGCGAGATTGCGGAGATGCTCCGGCTGACCTGTTCGAATACGTCGAAGGTGATCCGGTCGGTGGAGGGCAAGGGATTCGTGATACGAAAATTGGGCGAAGAGGACAAACGCCAGATGTACTTTTCGCTGACCGAAGCGGGCCGTGCGGAGCTCGAAAGGCTGCAACCGTGCCGTGTCGCGCTGCCGGAGCTGCTGGCGAGGTTCCTGACAGAGGAATAAACGCAAGGAGAGGGTCGGATTGAAATTCCGACCCTCTCTTCTTTTCGGAACCTGCGTTTCCATGCAGAAACGTTCCGGCGGGTGAAGTCCGTATCGTCGGGATGCGCGAGTTGCGTTTCGGGACATTGCGTGAAATGCTTCTCCGGAAACGCATCCCGATTTTCGTCGTGTCATTCGCCGTTCGCGGCAGCGTCAGGGGCTACCCTCTCCATGCTGCGATTTTCCTGCCGGCATCGCCAGCGATGTCGAAATGGAGGCACCGGATAGGAGAGATATTTTTTCGAGAAGCATGTTCCCTGATCCTACGTGCGGCGGCGAAGCGTTATTTCTGCTTTATCCGTTTTTGCGCTGGTGTTCCAGACGTGCCTGATACCGTGCTTTCTGACGGTTGCGATACTCGGCGAGCAACGTCGGGAAGTTTTCGGCCTCTTTGAGTTTCACCAGACTGCGGAACGTATTTTCGCAGACGGCGAATTTCTTCAATATTTCATTGTAATAGATGCTTGTCTGCGAGGTGTCCCCTCTTTTCAGAATCGGGTTGGCGACCTTTTGGATTTCATAGGCGAGCCCGAGGCGCCTGAGCTGTCTCGCGATTAAATTATCTTTCATATAACTTTGATTTTAAATATATATCAAAAATCGCAAAACAAAATTGCGCATCAATCAAAATACCAAATCTTGGTGCAGGAAATTTTGTTTGTCGGCGGCGTCCCCTCTTGCAATTTTGTATTGTATAAAATCGTCGAAGGCCGTCGTCTGCCGCGGAGAATGAAGGGGTTGGGCGAAAGTATTCGGCAGAGAGGAAATTTACGGGTGGATTCAGGTATACGGATATTACGGTCTCCGACGGAAATATTCGAGGGGGAACGGAACCGCCGATGCATGCATCCGTCAGCATGCATACGGCGTGGGCCTTGCGGATGGTTTCCGCACTGACCTCGCACACGCTCCGGCGTTACACCTCGCCCTCGTTCGTCAAGCCGGCGACGGTCGACGCCACCTCTTCCGCCGGAACATTCGGATCGGCGCGATGCTGGTAGGACGTGGAGCCGTACATGGTTTGTCGTTTTTCGTGGAAAAGATCTATAAACGAAAAAATCGTCGGAAAGCAAGGATTTGCCTGACTTTTGCACATCGTTCGAATGCCGTTGTCGGGCATTCGCTGTGTATTTATTTTTATACGAAAATAGTTTATATTATGGGAACAAGCATCAATGTCGGGAAAAGAGGCCTCTTGGCGATATTCACCTGTATTTTAGCCTCTGCATCGTTGTCGGTCTCTTGTAGCAAAGACGACACGGAGAAAACTCTTTCCGAGGAGACGGCCTCACTGACCGTTACGCTGAACGGTCAGGCGCCCCGCACCAAAGCCGTCGCTCCGCCGGAAGATGCGGATGAGCTGGAAAAGGCCGAAAATACGGTCAAGAATGCGACGGTATTCGTGTTTAACGCCAACGGTACGCTGGACAAGCGGCAAACGCTCGCCGCACCGAGTCTCTCCGCGACGATCTCCGGATTGCTCGCCGGGAGAAGAGAGTCGTGGTGGTGGCGAACGTTCCGTCCTCCGTCACCTTTCCGGACGGCATCAATTACAGTTGGTTCGCCGATGCGGACAATGTGATCGATCTGGACACCCAATCTCCGGAAACGAACGGACTTTTCATGAGTGGAGAGGATATGGTAACGCTCACGGCCAATTCCTCCGCAACGAAAACCATATCCATCAGCCGTATCGCCGCAAAAAATCAAATTGGGGACGGTTACGATTTCTCCGGATCCCGGGCACGACCCGGATAAATTCGTGCTGAACAAAGGTGATCGTCATGAAAGCTCGCGGTTCGGCCATGATGGGACTTCCTTCGGCGGCTTACACTCGAATGTGTTTTACGGGGAATGGCGGGAGATAAAAGTACCGTAAAGGCTTATCTGTCGGAGACCATATCGGCGAGCGACTATTCCAACCGTTATTTCTATGTCTTGCCCAGCGACAATGACGACGGTAATACCACGCTCATAACGCTCGCGGGTACCTATGACGGGCGCCCGCCTATTTCCCGTTCCGCATCAACGACAAGGCGGGAACAGGCGAAGCATCCAGCGACGGAACTTTCATTCGCCGCAACTATGTCTATACGGTCAACGTGAAACTCAAACGTCTGGGAGGCGGTAGCTCCAATCCGGAAGTCCCGGCCGATCCGGCGTCGCTCGATATTACCGTCGAGCCGCAGAACTGGACTGCGGAACTCGTCCAGGACGTAGAGTGGTAGCAGGAAATGGATGATTCCGTCCCGAAGAGTATCTTTCTTCGGGACGGGGTCAGATCGTTTGAACGACACGGTGGTGAATACGGTCCGACATCTGTTCCGCAGAGGATGGCCGCGGGGCTTTTTCCTGTCCGGTATGCTCCTTCCGCTGCTTTTCGGTTGCATCCGTGAGGATCGGAGCGACTGTTTTCCGGTAGCGGAAACGAGATTTGTCGTGTTAAAGATCGTGGATGAAGCGACGGGACAGGACATCACGCAGACGGGAGAGGCCGGCAGTGCCGTATTGTACCTGTTTTCGCAGGGCGGCCGTTTCGTCGATCGAATCTCCGTAACCCGAGAGCGGATCATGAAGCGTGCGCCGATTCCGTTACCCGACGGTACGCCCGGCCGTTGCCGTGCCGTTGTCTGGGCCAATGCCGGAACGGGCCAGCGGTTCCAATCTCCCGCGGCAGGAAGCCGGATCGAAGACCGGGCCGTTTCGCTGATAGAAGAGGACGATACGTTTCATCATACGCCGGACGATCTGTTTTTCGGGCGGGCCCGACTCGGCCCGACAGGGGAAGCCGCCTCCGAAGAGATCACGTTGATCCGTAAGAATGCGAGGATACATATTACCGCCAGGGGATTGGACCGGAACACTCCCGAAGACCTCTATTATTTCACGGTTGAAATACCCGACGACGGTTATGATTTTGCGGGGAATCCGATCTCCGGAACGGCCCATGTACGCAGAACGGGCACGTTCCGCGACAACGGGGATTTCTCGACCGACGGAACGTTCAATCTGGTTCATACCGATGAGGCCGATTCGCAGGCGGACGAGGTGATCGTGAATCTGTATGAACGGATGTCCGCCCGTTCGGCGGATCGTCTGCTCGCTTCGGTGACAGAGGTCGATGGCGACCGGATTTCATTGCCGGCGGGCCGTACCCTCAATTTATTGATTGAGCTGAATGAAGGCGGCGGGCTCTCCATTCGCATGGAGATTACCCCTTGGAATGAAATATACCAATGGGATATTTGGTAATCACAAACGGACGAACGATGAACGAACATGGAAATAATGACGGGAATCGCCCGATCTCCGGAAGGCGGAGAGCTCGTTGTCGGTTGCAGGGGATCGCACTGTCGGTACTTTGCCTGTTCTTCGCGGCCTGTGCGCAGACGTTTCCGGATGGAGATGTGTTGGAACGTTATCCGGACGGCGGAGTACCGATACGCCTGACGGTTAGTTTGCCGCAATCGGCCTTCCCCGAGAAGCGCACGAAAGTCGAAAAGGCATCCGACGAGACGGAAAACCGGATCGAGGAGATGAGGATACTCGTATTCGAACGGAACGAAAGCGGATATGCGTATCGCTATATGGTGGAAGCGGAACAACTCCAATCGAGCGGCACCGGCGTTCTGTTTCAAGCCAAACTCCTCAGTACACCCAATCCGGTCAAACTGATGCTGGTCGGCAATTACGGCGATGCGTTTGCCGTTTACGCGCCTTCGCCGGGCGATTCGGAAGCCGATGTCAAAGCCGGAGCGGGATGTTCGTTCGGAGAATCCCTACGGAGTCTGCCCATGTACGGTCAGATCGTCATTCCGTCCGGACTGGAAGCTGACAGGGAGAACCGTTACAGTGTCAAGATGCTGCGTGCGGCAGCCCGGGTCGATGTGGAGAAGGACTTGGCGGCGGATTCGCGGCCGTTACGGATCGAGAGCATCCGCATATACCGCGCGAACGACAAAATCCAAATCGCACCCGACGAAGCCGTCGATGAGGAATCCCTTCGGGTTGCTGCGCCGTCGGTATTTGCGGGAGCCGTAAAGTCGCAGACTCCCGATCGTAACGACGGCGGGCGAACCGGATCCCGTTTCGATTGCCGGGATCTATCTTCCCGAAGCCGACGGAGAGACCGATCCGTCGGCTCAGCTGACCGAGGCGACCTGCATCGTCGTGGGCGGGTATTACGACGGAGGTCCTCCCTACTTATTACCGGATAGATTTCAATCCTGGCCTCGAAGGACATCCGTTCGGTCAGATATTGAGGAATTACCGGTACGTTTTCCGAATCAGGAAGGTGACCGGCCCCGGTTGGAGCGATCCTGCGCTGGCGGCCGTGAATCGTGCGACGGGCATCGTCGCTGAGATACGTCCGTGGGAGAATTTTACGACCGAGATGTATTTCGAGGGGAGACAACTATTTCGGCTTGTCGTCCCGCAACGTGACGCTGGGCTATCAGGCGGGGAAGAGTCGATACCGTGGATGTTCAGACGACGGTACCCTATGCGATTCAATGGCTGGATACTTCCGGCACTCCTGTCGGTAGCGCAGTATCCGGTGTCGGCGCTTCACTGCCGGATAACGGCGGTTTTACGGTCGCGATCGCTCGGAATTCCGATGATGCCGAGACCGTCACGCGGCTGATCTTTACCACGACAGGGGACAATCGTACGCAGAGCGAGGCGACGGCCGGATTGAGGATAACGGCCGGTCGCTGGACTTTGGATGTTTCGGTAAAGCAGGAGAGTCCGGAAAAATACCGCAAGCGTTTCATTCGGGTGTTATCTGTCACGGAGGTAGGGTCGTTCGGGACGAACAATCCCGCTGCGGCGAGCGGACAGCCGCTGCGTAGGATATTGGACAATGCGAAGAACTTTTCGCCTTCCGGTACGGTGATCGTCGGGGGATTCTCCTTCACGGAGGCATCCCGTGCGGAGATACAGGCTACGAGTACGGGTTCCGGCTCCGATATATTCCAGAACGTGAAGAATACGATCAATACTCAGGACGTCATCTATCTGACCTACAATAGCCCGATCTCGGACGAACTGGCCAAGGTCGTACTTTCATGGTTGCGAAGCAGTCCGAATCGGGTATTGATCGTCGGTACCGACACCGACGCGACCAATGCCAATCTACGCAGCTACCTGACTGCGGACGGGACGTGGAAGTACTATAACCAGAGTCCGGCCGTCGGGGGTAAGTTCAAGCGGGCGGCGCAGACGGACGGCAATAGACGGTTCTTCACTTCGCCCTTCGGTACGGTAGCCGAGAATGCGCCGATCGCGCGAGCCGACGATTATGCGGGCTATTGTTTGAATTATCCGGCGGGGGTGACTCCGTTGGTGGTCAGCGATGCGGTCGGCTATGAAAAGGCGATGATCGTCGGGGTCAACCGTCAGGATCGCATCGTATATCATGGCGACGCCAATTTGAATCAGAACGGACGATTGAGTTCTCAGGCCAATGCGAATGGATCTGTAACGTCGGATTTCGACCGGTTGACTGCCAACTTGTGGGCCTGGATCGTGGAGCAGGTATGCGAGCAGGAATGAGTGTCCACGGCGGCTGCGGCCGTTCGCCGTATGTAAACTGGGAGATAAAAAACGAAAGGATGAAGAGGTATATATTCTGTATTTCGCTGTGTTTGGGAGTCGTATCGGGAGGCAGGGCCGCTGCCCAGGAACCACCGGCCGAACCGGAGGCGGCTCTTCCCCTGCTGGAAGTCAAGACGAATGCGCTTTATTGGACTACCGCGTCCCTCAATGCAGGTTTTGAGGTGGGGTTGACTCCGAGGATTACGTTCGAGATCGATGCGGGATATAATCCCTGGACATTCAGCGACAATCGGAAATTCAAATTCTGGATGATACAACCCGAAATCCGGCATTGGTTCCGCAACCGTTTCGAAGGGCATTTTCTGGGCGTGCATCTTCTGTATGCCGATTTCAATGTCGGAGGCATGAAGTTTCTGGGCATGAGCGACCGGAGATACCAGGGGCCCTGTATGGGGCGGGTGTGGCATACGGGTACAGATGGCCCCTCGGAAAAAATTGGAGCGTCGAGGCTACGGCAGCTTTGGGCTATCTTCGTTCGGATTACGACCGCTACGTTTGGAAGAAATGCGGACGTCACCTCGGTCGGGGGCATAAGAACTACTTCGGACCGACGAAGGTAGGCGTGTCGTTCGGTTTTACGATCAGGTAACTCCGTCCGGCGACGTCGCGGAAGAAAAGAGATCGGTGATCGGTGGACGGACGGAGAAATTCCGACGGCCCTTCCGAATGGTTTTGCATTGAATGTGCCGTACGCCTTTCCATACGCCATATTCGAACTGAAAACTTATCCGTCCTCCTCTTCTTTTATCGTCGCGCTTCGACGAAATTCGCATCGGGCAGTCGATCCCGTTTCGGGCGAGCCAGCCCCAAAAATACAGATTCCCGGCCGCAATGTTTTCCCTGTCGGTCGATAATCCGTAAAAGCATTCCGCGAAAATGAAAAAACGATATATCGTCAGCTGCTGGCGGCCTGTTCGGACGGCAGGAAGGAACCGGTCAAAAACAGCCAATATCCTGCGGGACGGCACTGTATGAGAACCTATATAGCGATGGGAAAATAAGGTTCCCCGAATAGGCCACAGATAATATGCGTTTTTTTACATTTTGCGGCGTTGCGCTTGAAAATACAAAACCCTGCAAAATATTCACTTGCAGGGTTTTTGCACTTTTCGTTTCGGGACTTTGGTGGAGATGGCGGGAGTCGAACCCGCGTCCAAACAAGGAACCCAACTGCTTTCTACACGTTTAGCCGACCGTTTCGTCCTTCTACTTGAGCCCGGCAGGCGGCGGCCTAACCCAAGTCCCAGCCTCTTTGTTTCGCACGGCGCCCGAGGCGTTGCACCGTACTATCTCTAAATGAACGATACCCCGTATGAAGAGCGGTTAAAGAGCGGAACACCCTTCGGGATACTCGTCGCCGAACCTCCTTGGGCTCGGCGATTAAAATTTTCTCTGAAAATTAGGCAGCGAGTGCATAGCTGTTGTTGCCATTTGTACGTTGAGCGTCGGGATTTACGAGCTGCCGCACAGCGCTCGACGTGCTTACAATCGAACTCTACCTGCTGTCAAAACCGGTCATCCTCTTCTCGGACGGGACTTTCGCGGGAAAGTTCCTTGGAATACAATGCAAAGATAATACAAATCGGGGACAAAAAAGCAAATTTATCCGCATTATCGCCGCCGGCACGCGGAACGAAGGCGGCGCTTTTTTGCGGAGAAACATCCCCGATCCCGCGAAAAAACATTATCTTTGACCTTGTTTTAACTAAGGAAGCTGTTTATGAGCGGAAAACGCGTTATCGAGTTGCGGGACGTCGCGATCTATCATGCCGAAAATCCGTTCGGCAGGCAGTCGGCCGAACGGCTGGTGCGCTCGGGCGAGCTGGTACTTTCGGAGGTCGACTTCTCGGTCGAAGAGGGCGAGTTCGTCTATCTGATCGGCCGCGTGGGGAGCGGGAAGAGTACCTTGCTGAAAACATTGTATGCGGATGTCCAGCTCTTGGTCGGCGAAGGGTGCGTCGTGGGTTTCGATCTGCGGAAACTGCGCCGCCGGCAGATACCCTATCTGCGCCGGAAGATCGGCATCGTCTTCCAGGACTATCAGTTGTTGACCGACCGCAACGTGTTCCAGAACCTCTACTACGTGATGCGGGCCACAGGCTGGCGAGCCGAAGCGGAAATCCGACGCCGTATTGACGAAGTACTGCAACTGGTCGGGCTGGAAGCCAAGCACTACAAGATGCCGTTCGAACTTTCGGGCGGAGAGCAGCAACGCCTGGTGATCGCCCGCGCCCTGCTCAACAAGCCCCGCCTGCTGCTGGCCGACGAACCGACGGGAAACCTCGATCCCGTGACGGCCGACGGGATCATGCGGTTGTTCCTCACGATCGCCCGGAGCGGTTGTGCGGTGGTGATGTCGACGCACAACACGAATCTCATTGAGGAGTATCCGGCCCGCACGCTCGTCTTCGAAAAAAAGGGCGCGTCAAGGAGGTCGACATGCAGGCGCTTCTGGGGCGGATTTGACCCTGCGAAAAGCCTGCCGATCTTGTCCGGAGGCTTGCAGGTATCGCAAAAAAATCGTATATTTGTACGTTAATTTAACAATATAGGAATGAGTGAAGAAGTGAACAGACCGGAAAAGGAGTATTCCGCGTCGAGCATCCAGGTGCTGGAAGGGCTGGAGGCCGTGCGCAAGCGTCCGGCCATGTACATCGGCGACATCGGCGAGAAGGGACTCCATCACCTGGTATACGAGGTGGTCGACAACTCGATCGACGAGGCGTTGGCCGGCTATTGCACGGATATCGAAGTGACGATCAACGAAGACGGTTCGGTCTCCGTGCGGGACAACGGCCGCGGCATCCCGACCGACTACCACGAAAAGGAGGGCCGGTCGGCGTTGGAGGTCGTGCTGACCGTGCTCCATGCAGGCGGTAAGTTCGACAAGGGCAGTTACAAGGTGTCGGGCGGTCTGCACGGCGTCGGCGTGTCGTGCGTCAACGCACTGTCGACGCTGCTGATCGCCGAAGTGCATCGCGACGGCAAGATCTACCGCGAGACGTTCAGCAAGGGCGTGCCCACCTCCAAATTGGAGATCGTCGGCGAATGTTCGGACCGCGGTACGACGATCACTTTCAAACCCGACGGCGAGATTTTCACGCATACGACGGAGTACAAGTACGAAATTCTGTCGAACCGCCTGCGCGAACTGGCGTTCCTGAACAAGGGTATCCAGCTCACGATCACCGACAAGCGGGTGAAGGACGAGCAGGGAGGTTACCTCAGCGAGACCTTCCATTCGAAAGACGGTTTGAAGGAGTTCGTGCAGTATCTCGACGCCACGCGCGGCGAGCCGATCATCGAATCGATCATCTATCTCGATACCGAAAAGAACGGCGTGCCGGTGGAAGTGGCCATGCAGTACAACGATTCGTTCTCGGAGAACGTCCATTCGTATGTCAACAACATCAATACGATCGAAGGCGGTACGCACCTCACGGGCTTCCGCCGGGCGCTGACGCGTACGCTCAAAAAGTACGCCGACGATTCGGGGATGCTCGCCAAGTTGAAGTTCGACATCAGCGGCGACGACTTCCGCGAGGGGCTTACGGCCGTCATTTCGGTGAAGGTCGCCGAGCCGCAGTTCGAGGGGCAGACCAAGACCAAACTGGGCAACGACGAGGTGGCCGCATCGGTAGATCAGGCCGTTTCGGAGGCGCTGGCCAATTACTTGGAGGAGAATCCGAAGGATGCCAAGGCGATCGTGGGCAAGGTGGTGCTGGCGGCACAGGCGCGCCATGCGGCGCGCAAGGCGCGCGAAGCCGTGCAGCGCAAGACGCCGCTGTCGGGCGCCGGTCTGCCGGGCAAGCTGGCCGACTGTTCGAGCCGCGACCGGTCGATCGCCGAGATCTTCTTCGTCGAGGGTGACTCGGCAGGCGGAACGGCCAAGCAGGGCCGAGACCGTAACTTCCAGGCGATCATGCCGCTGCGCGGTAAGATTCTCAACGTGGAGAAGGCGCAGGAGCACAAGATGTGGGAGAACGAGGAGATCAAGAACATGTTCCAGGCGCTCGGCGTCACGATCGGGACGGAGGAGGACAGCAAGGCGCTCAATCTGGAAAAGTTGCGTTACGACAAGATCATCATCATGACCGATGCCGACGTCGACGGAAGCCACATCGCCACGCTGATGCTGACGTTCTTCTTCCGCAAGATGAAGGAACTGATCGAGAACGGCCACGTCTATATCGCTACCCCGCCGCTCTATCTGGTCAAGAAGGGCAAGCAGGAACGCTATTGCTGGACGGAGGAGGAGCGCGACAAGATCTCGGCCGAATTCGGCAAGGGCGTGCACATCCAGCGTTACAAAGGTTTGGGCGAGATGTCCGACGTGCAGTTGTGGGAGACCACGATGAATCCCGATACGCGCATCCTGCGGCAGGTATCGATCGAGAACGCAGCCGAGGCCGACCGCGTCTTCTCGATGCTCATGGGCGACGACGTGCCGCCCCGGCGCGAGTTCATCGAACGCCACGCCACCTACGCCAATATCGACGCGTAGTCCGATTGAAAGGAGGAGTTGCCCCTGCGGGGCGGCTCCTCTTTTGTATGACCCTCAATAAACGATTTTATCATGGACGTTACGATCATCGGCGTTGCCGGCGGAACGGGTTCCGGCAAGAGTACGCTCGTCAAGCGGTTGCAGGAGGCGTTCAAGGACGACGACGTCGCCACGCTGTGCCACGACTACTACTACAAGGCGCATCCCGAACTGACCTACGAGGAGCGCACGAAGCTCAATTACGATCACCCGCAGGCGTTCGACACCCACATGATGGTGGAACATATCCGTGCGCTGAAAAACAATGTGCCGATTTCGCATCCGGTCTATTCGTTCGTCGAGCATGACCGCCTGCCCGAGACGGTCGCCGTGAAGCCATCGAAAGTAATCATCGTCGACGGCATCCTGATCTTCGAGAACAAGGCCCTGCGCGAGTTGATGGACATCAAGGTCTATGTCGATACGGATGCCGACGTGCGCCTGGCGCGCCGCATCCTGCGCGACGTCTGTGAACGCGGCCGGACGATGGAGTCGGTCATCAATCAGTATATCACCACCGTCAAGCCGATGCACGAGGAGTTCGTCGAACCGTCGAAGAAGTATGCCGACGTCATCATTCCCGAAGGCGGATTCAACTCGGTGGCCGTGGCCATGCTCATTCAGAATATCCGGTCACTGATCGCCGCGAAGTGATCGGGCGTTCGGCTGAAAATTCGGGGCCGATCCTTTCACGATCGGTCTCTTTTTTGCTATATTTGCAAGCAATCCCCGAATTGTAATGGAACAGTCGGTTGCATCTCGTTTTCAAATATTTCGTGCGCGGCTCAAAAGATACCGGGCGCATTTCGCCGTCGTATTTCTGGTAGCGGCGGCGTTGGCGGCCGCCTGTTCGGGTTCGGGGCCGGTCGCTGCCGTTTTCGGGGAGCGGCGATCGTGCTTCTGATCGGTGTCGGCACCGCGTCGGGATACCGCGAATACCGGAAGCGGCAACTCCTTTCCCTCCGCTGGGTGCTGTCGTTTCTAAAAGCGCGCGACCTCGATCCCGAGAAGGATGCCGACGGCGACGTGTTGTTTCTGCTCGACAACATGAAGTATGTACTTCATATCAAAGAGCACTATTTCGAATTGCATATCGGGTTCGGACGCAAACGTTCGGAGCTGAACGATGAGTTGATGACACGTATGGCGCAGGAGGTGATGAGTTCGACACGGATGGTCAAAATCCTGCTGCGCCCCGAAGCCGTTCTCTTCTCGATCGAATGTCTGCAATGCCGGAAAAGCGAATTCGCCGAGTTTTTCGATTCCTATATCCGTATCCTCAAATTCTCCGTGGCCGAGCATACGCGGCGTTATAACGAGGCGCTCGAAGAGTTCCACCGGGAACTTCGCCGCCAGCGGGAAGCGGAGTATCTCTCGCAGCGTTTCTCGGATTATCAGGGCAAAGATGTGGTCAACTGACCGATCCTGAGATCTCGTTCGAATCCTGCAAGAGCCGGTTGGTGTTCGTGGAATTGATCGGTACGCCGACGGGCAGTTGTTCCCTGCAAAGGCGAACCGATGAGCCTGCCGATTGTTTACTGCACGAAATTTTCATGCAGCCGAGGCGTCGGTCGCACCCACCCGCTGACGGTATGGCGGCAGCCGTTCTGCCGGCGATAAGACTCGGTTGATTTAGCAGTGTCTCAGAAATCCTTACAAAAGCTGTATCTTTTTAGAATTGCGGATTTCGTGTTGGAAGACAAGATGGGATTAGGAATCGTTCTAAATGAAAGACACGGAAGAATTGGATGGAATTCTTCCGTGTCTCTTCTGGCGGTGCGTAGGGGACTCGAACCCCTGACCCCGTGCGTGACAGGCACGTATTCTAACCAGCTGAACTAACGCACCGTTTTGTTCATTGCGAATGCAAAGGTAATACAAAAATTCGAAAAATGCAAATATTTTTTTGTGCTCCGATCCGTGCTTCGTCGATTTTCCGCTGCTTTGCAAACCGCCCCGCCCGATTCTCGAAGGAGTTACGGGCAGGGCGGGTATGTTGGCAACCGCGGTTATTCGATGTCCCGAACGCATCGCACGTAGTTGGCATCGGGGCCTGCGATGGTTCCGAGACCGCTGCGGGGCGTCGGGCCGAATGACCATGTCGCCGGATTTCGGCCGCCACGTCCGGCGTACATGCTGGCTACCCAATAGTAGTCGGCATTCAACGGAGTGAACCCTTCCACCTTGTATAACGGCGTTTCGGTTACGGGCGCATTGTCGGCACCTAGGAACTTTCGGGCGCCCCGCCCATCGTGAAGATAAGCGCCATCTCCATCATGGTAGGTTTCCGCCAACCTTCGGGACACGAGAATCCGCTCCATACGACTTTTCCTGCGGTTGCGTCCGTATTGGCGACTTGCAGCTTTCGGGAGATCCGATCGGCATCGGTGTTGCCGTCGTGATCCGGAGTCGTGGTCAATTCTCGTGGAATACCGGACGCTCAGCATCGTATAGCACATTGAAAGCCGAAGGGATCACACCGCCGTCGTTGTCACGCGATACGATGACAGGACCGTCGGGAAGCGTTGAATCGACATAGGGATATTTCTTGCTTCCCTCAGGCACGTCTTTGACGCATCGTGCGGCCGTTATGCCTGCTTTCGGCATGTAAAGCCCCATCAAGGCATGATGTTGTACCCCATTGCGCTTTCTCCGGTCGGATCTTCCAGCGAGGTGGTCGATGTCCAGTAGGAAGCGAAACGGAGATTATTGCCCTCGATGCCGTTCATGTAAAAAGAGCGTCATCAGCCCTTCGTTATAAGTGGGCAGCCGATATCCGGAGGCTTCACATGCCGCTTTCGCATCGTTCCAGTCGATGTTGGCCGCTTCGGCCGCATCCGTGGGAGCGAGCAGGAATGCCGGCATGGCGTTGTCCGTATAGTCGAGCAACTTGTTTCCCGGAATTTCGAGGTCGATGATATACTCCTTGCCCGGAAGCATTTGGGCCATGTCTACGAAGGGAAAGCCGAGTTTGTCGCCGTCGACGGTGACAACGATGCGGGCGTTGTAGGTAATATTCTGAGGAATAAGATAGAGATATCAATCTTTTTGCTGTCACGTCTGTCATGGTTTCGGTGGCGGTCACGTAATCATGCCCTTCGTCGTAGTTGAGTTTCGCTTGGTATTCGGTCGTCGAGAAGTCCGAAACCTGCGTCCAGGTCATCGATCCCTGATCGTCGGCATTCAATGCGATTTCACCCTGCCACTGGATACCTCGCACCGCGATGTTCGAAACCTTGTTGCCCTGTCCTTTGATCCGGAATCCGATTTTCGACATGACGGATCGAAACTCCAGCCCGACCGTTTCTTGGCGATTCCGGATATCCAGAACCGGAGTCGCAAGACAAATATCGGTATGACAGTCGGTGGCCGAAGGCATTTCGTAGCGCAGAACGGGAGCTCCGACATGGGATGCGTCGCTGACCGAAAGTCCGTTGGATGCCGTTGCATAAGGAGCATAGGCCATGAACGAGAAATCGAAGGATCCGTCCGACGGCCAATACACGATCGGATCGTAGTTCCAGACGCCGCTCCCATCCTTTTCGACCCGTATGTCGTGCATGAGGTCGGGCTGCGCCCATTCATCCCACTTCGTACTCGTATCGAAGGCGAATATCCCGATCTGCGAATGGTCGGTCGCACCGGAGAACGAAGGAGCAAACTCTATGGCGTGTTGCTCCGGTTCTGGTTCCGGTTCCGGCGTAGGCTGCGGTTCGGTGTTCGTATTGGAAGCGGGATCATCGACGGGATCATCGTCGCCGCATCCCTGGGGCAAAGTCAGAGCGACAAGCGCTGTCAGCAAGAAAAACCTTTTGAGGAAGAGTTGCGTCGTCATAGCAGAAACGGAATTATTATGGATAACTTAATGCTGTCGACGCAAAAATTAGACCGCCGTGCGGAAACGCGCAAACGGATTCGACGTCGGGAAACGTAAATTGATGTTTCGCGGCGTGGAATCCCGTCCCCGCCGACGATCAATTCGTCTCCCGCGCGTCGTTGTACATGCGTCTCATCTCTTTCCGGAATTTGGTCGGCAGCATCCCAATCGATCTTTTGAAAGTCGCGGAAAATGTTTCCGGCGTTGCGAACCCCAGCTCGTAAGCGAGCGCCTTTATCTGTATGTCGTTATCGGTTTCAGAGAGGATGTGGCGGGCTTCGTCGATGCGGCACGAGTTGATGTATTGCGAAAACGACATTCCGCTGTTCTCGTTGATCGCTCTCGACAAATAGGTGCGGTTCGTTTCGAGTCGGTCGGCGATCTTATCGACGGTGATATCGGATCTCCGATAGATTTTTTCCGTTCGCATCAGTTTCTCGAATTCCGAAAACAGCGCTTGCCCCTTTTCGTCCGAAAGCGAGGAGACGGTATATTTCCTGCCTCCCTCCGATTGGCTGTACAGCTCCTTGATCGTTTTTTCTTTCTGAATAAGTTCGTGTTGCTGTCTGACGATTTGCCGGTAGCGCTGATTTTTACGACGGTAGGCGATGAACAACGCAGCGAGCAGTCCGACGAGAACCGCTACGGTGAAAATCGTGATGTTCAGTTTCTGTCTTTCACGCAGCAGGTCTAGTTCCTTTCCGCGCAACTCCTTTTCCTGTTTTTCGGATTCATATTGCACGCGAAGTTCGTTGATCGCCCGCTCGCGGCCGATATTGAAGATGCTGTCGAATTCGGCATGATATTTTTATAGTAGTCGAGGGCTCTCTGCGGCCTGCCCGCCAATTCGTATGCCTCCGACAGCTTTTCGTAGAGCTGGTAGCGGTAAACGCATTGTTGCGCTTGTTGACGAATTCGAGCCCCTTTTTCCAGAACCGACGTGGCCCGACCGACCGAACCGTTCGCCATCAGGTAACTTCCATAATTGAGGTAAGCCAGCGTATTGCTTTTTTTCACTTCCTACGTGGGCGACGGCACGTTTGTAATAGCGTTCCGCCTCGCTTTTACGACCGAGTCCAGCCAGTATATTCGCGTAGAGGCTGTATGCTTCGGCATACTCGATGTAGTTTCCGCCGACGGCGAGCGCCGTTTCGATGTACCGGAGAGCCGTCGCCGGATCGCCCTGCAAGTAGTACATATAAGCCGTTACGAAAGATCCTGAATAGAGGAGCAGCGGATCGCCGTTCGCAGTTCCGATGTCGACGACTTGAAGCGAATACTTCAACCCATTGGGGGCATTGCGCAGGTAGTGCGCCATCGCGATGTTATTGAGCACGACCGGATAGGCCTGTTTGTCGGGACTCAGTTCGGCGTATTTGAGCGCTTCCATGAAATAGGAAAGCCCGCCGAGATAGTTCATCTCCATCTCCGAAGTGTAGATGGCCAACGCGTTGTCGATCGCGGTCAGCGCCCGATAATCCTTCGCTGCGAGGGCCAGATCACGTGCTCTGCCGTAATAGAGTTTTACGGAATCGTTCACTTCGCGCGCCAATACGTGTCCGGTGTAGATCAGGCCGTACAAACGGGCTTTGTCGTCTCCCATTCGTCCGAGGGCGCGCAGGCGGCCGGCGGCAGCGACCACTTCTTCGAAGTTCCCCTTTCGGCTTTGGGCAGCGGCGTATTCGATCAAAGAATCGATGTTCGTGTCGGGTGGCGCCGCCATACCGTTACGGACAATCGCGAGGACAGCGAAAAATATCAGTTTCCGGAAATTTGTCACATTGCAAAGATAGAAAGTTTTTGCGTCGAGAGAATGGATGCGGCATGAAAAAACATTCCGCTCCGCTTGACCGGTTCGGGATCGGACGAAAGTCTGTCCGCCGAAATCCCTTGATACATCGATGTCCGTTTCTAACGGTATTGCTATTTTCCGGCGGCGGAACCGTCGTGCCCCGCCACACATGGCGTATCGGGGATGCCGGCGCTGTGCGATGTCGAATTTCGATACGGGAAGATGCGGAATTTTGATTGACAGGTATAAAAATACCCCGATCGAATAGATCAGGGTATCTTTTTCAAGCGGTGTGTAGGGGGACTCGAACCCCTGACCCCATGCGTGACAGGCACGTATTCTAACCAGCTGAACTAACACACCTTTTGCTGATTGCGAATGCAAAGGTAGTACAAATTTTCGAAAATACAATACTTCCCTTTATTTTTTGAAGAAAGAAAATTGCACGCTGCCGTAACTTCTTAATTGCCAGAAAGCGTCTCGATCCGAAAAATCCATGTTACGGGAGTGTTCGAAGATCAGCAGACCGCCTTCGCGCAACAACCCGTTGTCCAGCACCAGCCGGACGATTTCCCCGCTGCCTTCCAAATCGTACGGGGCGTCGGAGAAGACGATGTCGAACTGTTTCGGGCAGCTTTTCAGGTAGAGAAAGGCGTTGGCCTTGACCGGATAGATCGTTTCGCATCCCAGCTCCCGCGCCGTCTGCCGGATGAAGTTGTAATGCACGGCGTTGATTTCGACCGCCGTGACGCTGCGAGCGCCGCGCGAAGCGAATTCGTAGCTGATCGATCCCGTGCCAGAGAAGAGGTCGAGTACGTCGCACTGTTCGAAATCGACTAGATTGGTCAGGACGTTGAAAAGGTTCTCCTTGGCGAAGTCCGTCGTGGGACGCGCCCGCAAATTCTTCGGAGGGTTGATCGCCCTGCCCTTGTATCTGCCGCTGATTATTCGCATCGTACATCCCTGAAATACTTCCGCAACTGGCGGGCCAGCGTGTCGCTTCCCGACAGGCAGAGCGGATAGGTTTTGAGCGGAAACGTCCGGTCGAGCCGGCCGAGGTAATAGAGGACGTCGGCCGTCCCCTGCGCCCGCACCACTTCGGCCAGCCGCAGCACGTTGTCGTAAATCTTTATGTAGAGCAGCCCGTCGGTATGGATCAGCCATGCGCCCTGTCCCGCAAATTTCGGCTGAAACAGCAGCGGAGAGGTAAAGGTCACCCGATCGCCCGCCGTCTCGGCCAATTGACGGCGGCACTCCTTGTCGACGGCCATTACGGCGATCTGCTGCCGTTGCGGATCGCTGTATACCGCACACTCCGTCTCCGCACAGCCGAGCCCCGCCAGCGCAAGGTAGTTCGGAGCCGATTCCCGTTCGAAGACCTCGGCCGGTACCAACAGCGTTTTGTGCGTCAGTACCGAACATACGACGCGGTCGGCAGCTGCATACTCTGCCGGGAGCTCTTTCGGAAAAAGAATGTCCACCCGACCGAAGCCGGATGGACATCTCTTTCGAAGGAGTCGCGGAATTACTCCCAGTTGCCTGCTTCATTGTTCGCACCCTCCATCGAACCGAACTTGATTCCGGGATACTTGTCGTAGGCGACGACCTCCGGAGCCTTGATGAGGTTGATCACTTCCTGACGGAACGTAACCGTATCGAGGAACTTCACGTAGGGGGCCTTGACCTCGACGACCGGAACGACGACCTTCGACTCGGTCGTAACCATGCCGGCTGCGATCGTGAATTCGGCCTGCTTGTTCGTTCCCGGTATGTAGCGGAAATTCTTCACCTGATCGGGCGAAAGCTTCTTCGGTGCGAAGATCGTGTCGATAACGGCTACCGTGAAGGTTTCGATATTTTTCTTGCCGGCTTTTTTCAGCTGTGCCATGGCCACCGAGTCGTCCTCGTCGACGATACGGCGCTGACCCTCGATCGAATCGTTGAGAACGAAATTGATCAGCGTATCGAAATCGCCCGTAAAATGCTGGTATTTGGACTTGAACGCACGTTCGGCGGTACGAATGTCCTTGATGCGCTCGATAACGGCCTCTTCCTTCGCTTTTTCACGTTTTCAAAACGGATGGGTGTCGAAATCTGATCGTAAATGACATATACCAGACCTACGATCACCAAGGCAAGAATCAGTTGAACGATTTTTTTTCATTTCAATTATTTGTTTAAGTTTGTATCCCGTTTAAAAGGTAACGCTGCAATGTTTAACACGACAATCGCGACCCAAATTTACGCCAAAATTTGTTTCGAAGCAACAAATAGTCAAAAAAATCATAGAAAATTTATCGGAATACCTCTCGGACGACGATTTTTCGCGGATTTTCGTACTGAACGGTTTTGCCGGTACGGGCAAGACGACGTTGATCGCCGCGGTAGTTGCCGCGCTCAAAGAGTTAAGAATAAAGCCCGTGCTGCTCGCTCCAACCGGACGGGCGGCCAAAGTGCTCGCCCGCTACTGCGGGGAGCAGGCGCTTACGATCCACAAACGCATCTACCGCCAGCGCACCAACGCCGATTACGAATCGAAATTCTCGCTCGACTTCAACAGGGAACAAGGTGCCGTCTTCATCGTGGACGAAGCCTCGATGCTCTCCGATTCGACGGGCGACGGTGCACTGTTCGGCAGCGGATCGCTGTTGGAAGACCTGGTGAGCTACGTGCGCAGCGGACGCGGTTGCCGGTTGATTCTGGTCGGCGACAGCGCGCAGCTGCCTCCCGTCGGGTGCGATTTCAGTCCGGCGCTCGATCCGGCGACGGTTTCGCGCTACGGCGAAGTCGTCTACGGGCTGATGGACGAGGTGGTGCGCCAGCAGATGCAGTCGGGTATTCTGTTCAATGCTACGCTGGTGCGCTGCATGCTCGAAAACCGTATCTACGAAATACCGAAATTCGAAATGGACTACCCTGATTTCGAGTCGGTAGAGGGCGGTGATTTCATGGAAAAGTTGCAGGATGCCTTCGACCGTTACGGCCGCGACGAGGTGATCGTCATCACCCGGTCGAACAAGCGGGCGAATCGTTACAACGAAGGGATTCGCCGTTATATTCTCAGTGCCGAAGAGGAGATCGAGAGCGGCGACATGCTGATGGTCGTGAAAAACAACTACCACTATGCGACGGCGGATGCCCAGGGGGCGATGAACTTCATCGCCAACGGCGACATCGCCCGGCTTGTCCGCCTGCGTCGCTTCGAGGATTTCTACGGATTTCATTTCGCCGACGCCGTGCTCTCGTTCGCCGATTACGGCGACATGGAGATCGGTTGCAAAATCCTGTTGGATACCATCAAGTCCGAATCGCCGTCGCTCACGCGCGAGGAGAGCAACCGCCTCTTCTACGAAGTCGAAAAAGGACTATGTCGAGACGAAAAGCAAGATCAAACGTTATAAGGAAATCCGCGAAAATCCGCATTTCAACGCCGTACAGGTGAAGTTCGCCTACGCCGTGACCTGCCACAAGGCGCAGGGCGGACAGTGGCGGGCGGTCTTCGTCGACCGCTGCCTGTTCGGCGACGAACCGATGACCCGCGACATGCTGCGCTGGTCTCTACACGGCGCTGACGCGCGCCACCGAAAAACTCTATCTGGTAAATTTCGATCCCCGATTCTATGAATAACCCGTCTTCGGAGGTTCATCCTCTCGCCCCGTTCCTGCCCGACGGCGCGCGCGTGCTGATGCTGGGCAGCTTTCCGCCCAAGCGCGTGCGCTGGTCGATGGAATTCTTCTACCCCAATCTTCAAAACGACATGTGGCGGATCATGGGGCTGCTCTTTTTCGGCGACAAGGCCCATTTCCTGGCCGATCCCAAGCATTTCGACCGCGAACGCATCATGGCTTTTTGCCGGACGGTCGGGTTGGCGCTCTACGATACGGCCAGCGAAGTCGTCCGCCTTCGGGACAACGCCTCGGACAACTTCCTGCAAGTCGTGCGACCGACCGACGTGTGCGGTCTGCTGGATCGCCTGCCCGAATGCCGGGCCGTCGTGACGACGGGCGAGAAGGCGACCGAAACATTGGTGGGGCAACTCAGGTGCCAGCGTCCTGCTGTCGGCGGTTCCGCACCGTTCGAATACGCCGGCCGCCGGATGCAGCTCTTCCGTATGCCGTCGTCGTCGCGCGCTTATCCCCGGTCCGTGGAATGGAAGGCGGAGTTCTACCGGAAGATGTTCGCTGCGGTCGGTATGATCTGACTTTTTGCCTTCGATTTCGCCTCGGATGCTCTGTCCGGGTCAAGCAAAATTGGAAATAATTTGCTTCTGCGCCCGACTTTTCGTATCTTTGACTTCGTCGAAGATACTCCCGCTCGGCAATGTTCAAATAAATTTGACATTGCCCTCGTTTATTCGTATCTTTGCTATCCCGAAATTGGTCTGAATAAGACTTATTTCGCACTACACATTGTATATTTTATTGCATGATTATGGCAGGTACGGATAAGAAATATGTAGAGACTCCGCTGATGAAGCAGTACTACCAGATCAAGTCGGTTCACCCCGATGCGATCCTGCTCTTCCGCGTGGGCGATTTCTACGAGACGTTCGGCGACGATGCGATCAAGGCCAGCGGGATTCTGGGCATCACGCTCACCCGCCGCGCCAACGGGTCGGCGACCTTCGTCGAGCTGGCGGGATTCCCTACCACGCCATCGACACCTACCTGCCCAAGCTGGTGCGGGCCGGGGAGCGCGTGGCGATCTGCGAACAGCTGGAAGACCCCAAGCTGGTGAAAGGACTCGTCAAGCGGGGCGTCATCGAGCTGGTTACGCCGGGCGTCGTTCTGGGCGACAACCTTCTGGCCAACAAGGAAAACGTCTACCTGGCTTCGGTTTACTTCGGCCGGCAGACCACGGGCGTGGCCTTTCTCGACATTTCGACCGGCGAATTCTACGTGGCCGAGGGGCCGGACAACTACATCGACAAACTCCTGTCGAATCTCTCGCCCAAAGAGATTATCTACCAGCGGGGATTCGACGAGCGGTTCCGGCAGGCTTTCGGCACGAACTACTACACCTACAAGCTCGACGATTGGGTCTTTTCGGAGGAACTGAACCGCGAAAAGCTCTGCAAGCAGTTCGGCACGCAGTCGCTCAAAGGGTTCGGCATCGACCACATCTCGGCAGGCATTTCGGCTGCCGGCGCCATCCTCTACTATCTGGAATTCACCGAACACAAGGAGATCGGCCACATTGCATCGATCTCGCGGATCGACCAGGACGACTACGTGTGGATCGACAAGTTCACCATCCGCAACCTGGAACTCTTCACCACCAACAGTTCGCGCGACAGGAGCAGCTTCGCAAACGTGATGGATCGTACGCTCACGCCGATGGGCGGCCGTCTGCTCAAACGCTGGATAGCCATGCCGATCCGCGACATCGGGCGCATCAACCGGCGGCTGGACGTGGTACAGCGCTTCGTGGAGGACAGCGATCTGGCGGAAGCCGTCGGCGAGCAGGTCTCGCTGATCGGCGACCTGGAACGCATCGCTTCGCGTATCGCCGCCGCGCGCGTGACGCCGCGCGAACTGGTGCAACTGAAAAATTCGCTCGCTGCGATCGAACTGCTCAAAGCGATCCTCGAATCGACGGACGACGGGAATCTCCACCGGCTCGCCGCCGAGATCGACGTGCTGGCGCAGATGCGCCTGAAACTCGAACGGGAGATCTATCCCGATCCGGCGAACAACCAGATTCAGAAGGGCGGCGTAATCGCCGACGGGGTCAATCCCGAGCTCGACGACCTGCGCCGCATCGCTCTGCACGGCAGGACGTATTGCAGCAGATCCAGCAGCGCGAGAGCGAACTGACGGGTATCCCGTCGCTCAAAATCGGCTACAACAATATCTTCGGATACTTCATCGAGGTGCGCAACGCCCACAAGGAGAAGGTACCCGATACGTGGATCCGCAAAGCAGACGCTTTCCAACGCCGAGCGTTACATCACCGAGGAATTGAAGGAGTACGAAGAGAAGATTCTCGGTGCCGAAGACCGCATCCTGATGCTCGAACAGGAGATTTACAATGCGCTGATCGCCTTCGTTTCGCAGTCGCTGTCCCAACTGTTGCGCGATGCACACGCCGTGGCGCGCGTCGACTGTTTCCTGTCGTTCGCCCGCATCGCGCGCGAGCGCAACTACGTGCGCCCCGAACTGGACGACGGGGCGCGCATCGACATCGAACAGGGGCGTCATCCGGTCATCGAGACGCTGATGCCCGTGGGCGAGAAATATATCCCCAACGACATCCGGCTCGACGACGAGGAGCAGCAGATCGTGATGATTACCGGCCCCAACATGTCGGGTAAGTCGGCTCTGCTGCGGCAGACGGCGCTCATCATCCTTATGGCGCAAATGGGCTCGTTCGTTCCGGCACGCCGGGCGCACATCGGCGTGGTGGACAAGATTTTCACCCGTGTCGGCGCGTCGGACAATATTTCGCAGGGCGAGTCGACCTTCATGGTCGAGATGCTCGAATCGGCCAGCATCCTGAACAACATCTCCGACCGCAGCATCGTGCTGCTGGACGAGATCGGCCGCGGCACGAGTACCTACGACGGCATTTCGATCGCCTGGGCGATGGTCGAATACCTGCACAACCACCCCACGGCCCATGCGCGGACGCTCTTCGCGACCCACTATCACGAGCTGAACGAGATGGAAAAGATGTACCCGCGCGTGAAGAACTACCACGTCACGGTCAAGGAGATGAACAACACGATCGTCTTCCTGCGCAAGCTCGAACGCGGCGGCACGGAACATTCGTTCGGTATTCATGTCGCCAAAATGGCCGGCATGCCGGCGTCGGTCGTGTCGCGCGCCGACGAGATTCTCAAAAACCTGGTGAAGGTCTACGGCACCGACGAGATCGTGCCGAGCAAAAGCCCCAAACTCCGAGGGCGCAAGCAGGCGTCGGTCAAGGATGCGGTCGAAGAGTCCGACAAGGGGGCGTCGATGCAGTTGTCGATGTTCCAGCTCGACGATCCGGTGCTGGTGCAGATCCGCGATCAGATCAAGGGACTGGACATCGATTCCCTTACGCCGCTCGAAGCGCTCAACAAGCTGAACGAGATCAAGAAGATCGCCGGTATCTGACAGTCGTGCAAGAAAACGGAGGCTGCCTTTCGAGGCAGCCTCCTGTCTTGTTTCAGTCGCCGGTCAGCGATTTGTAAGGGTAATGCCGCCCGTTATCCAGAAATTCGGACGACGAAGCCCGCCGAAATCGCAGTAATCGGTGTCGGTGATGTTGGCCAGATCGACGTGTAGAGCGACGATCCTTTCTCCCATCGCAGGTGTCCGTCGAGCAGAAAATAAGGACTGAAATCGACCTCTTCGGTCTGCATTCGCCCTTTGTCGTCGGTCAGCAATTTCCCGTCGGCGTCGCGCAGGTAACGGTTGTAAAAGCCGTAACGATCGAAGAGGGTTCCGGTCACGGCCAGAGAGAAGCGGCGCAGGAAACGAATCTCCGCGGCGAACGACAATTTGTGGCGCATGTAGTCGAGAATGCTCGACGTCCTCACGTCGCTCAGACGCGATGTGGTCAGATACCCGTAAGAGACTGTCGCGCTACGCACTACTCCTCCGTCGGAACGATATCCGCCCGATGCCTCGATGCCGAATGTACCCAGATGCGACTCTTGCTCCGAGTGCCATTTGTCATATAGGGTCCGGTCGCCGATCGTCAGTTCGTCGCGCCACACCCAGTCGATTACATTGCGACCGTCGCGGTAGAAGAACTGTACGGAGGCATGCCATTTTTCGATGGCGTAACCTCCTCCGATATGGTAGGTGACAGCTCGTTCGGGTTTGAGATTCGGATTGTTGACCTGCGCTTCCGACGTATAGTAGAGGTCGGTGAACGTCGGTAACCGCATCGACTGTGCGGCTCCGGCTTCCGCTTGCCAGCCGCCGTTGCCGTAGCGTCCCGATACGGCCCAAGAGACCGACGTTCCGTAGGGCGTAAAGCTCGCACCGGCCGAAGCGGCGATAGCGAAACGACGCCATCTCATGGAATGGCGCAGCCACAGATTGCTCACGTGGCGTTCGGCTTCGCACTTGTAGCGGCCGCGCGGAGCGGCCATCGGTTCGCCCAGATTGGAGCTGAAAATGTGATGATAGATGTAGTCGCCACCCAGCGAAGTGGAGCCTCCCCGCCACTGCAAGTCGCCCCAAAGCTCCGCTCCGACGTTGTCGGTGTTGTGGTAATTGGTCGGTGTACCGCGTGTCCATTCATAACGGTCGAAATTCTTGCGGTAACTTGCATCGGCGCAGATTCGGAAAAGCCCCCACTCCTTGATCCATCGCAACGAACCGAGCGCCGTGGCGGTCTGTTCGAACTGATCCGGATTGTAGGCGGCATAGAATCCGTTGGACCCGAAGCGCCGGCCCTGTCCGCCAGTCTGAAAGTCGAAGAATCCGGCTTTCGGCGAATCGTATGTCATACGGAGGTACCCGTTCACGTTGCGGAAGTCGGTATTGTGGATATATCCGTCGCTGCGACGCAGCGATCCGGCGGCGAAGAGCACGAGACGGTCGCGTGTAAGAGCTCCGGACAGATTGGTATAGCCATACCCGTGTTGCCCGCCTTCGGCTTTGAGCCGAAGATAGTTGCGATACAAAGGAACGGTCCGGACGTTGACTGCGCCGGCATAGGCACCCACTCCCGGAATTCCCTCGATGAGTTCGATACCCGACACGCAATCCATGTCGATCGGCAGCGAATGGGTCTGGTGTCCGGTGCGGGCATCGGTGAAATTGATGCCGTTGAGCAGCATCATGGTTTGGTCGGGCGATCCTCCGCGGATCGAGATGTCTGCCTGCACGCCCTTGCCGCTACGCTCGCGAATGTCGATCGAAGGGCTGAGGCGAAGGGCGTCTTCCAGCGTCTGGAACGGCGCGGCAGCCTCTGTACCCCGATCGAAAACGGGCGTTTGCGACTGAATGCTACGGGGGACTCAGTCGTGTCCCCGTCACGCCGACCGGCTCGATTCGCATCACGCGGGATACGCCCGAGGTGTCGGCCTGTTGAGCCGCAGCCGTTTCAGTCGTCAGCAAGAGAATGGACATCCCGACCGCAAGCACCCCGATCGTCACTTGGCGGTGGAGGCTGGCGAACACGGCATAGTTCGTACGGCTCCAACGCTTGAAGCACGGGATCGGCTTCGCGGTTGAATGTTTCTTCATCTTGATGAAGTTTTTTAGATGGTTAATGAATAAAAACAAACATAGGCCCTGCCCAAAGGAGGAGCCTATGTTTTGTCGATTACTTTTCGACGTGTCGTTTGCGCCACTCCCACGGCGCGACGTGGTCGGGCGAAGCCCAGATGCCGACGCCCTCCTCCTGTGCGAATCGCTCGGAGCGGATGTAGCGCAGTTCATTGACCGTATCGTTGCGATACCACGCAAATCCCGAACGCAGCATCAGATCGGCCACGTCGTCGTTGTCGCGCGTGGTGGCGATCACCCGCACGCCCTGCGGGGTGCGTCCGCCCTTGGGCGTCACCTCGACGCGGCGTTGCAGGATCATGTTGTAGAGGTATTTGCGCGCCTCGTACCCCTGCGGCTGTTCGATTTCGGGAGCCTCGATGCTGTACACGTTGTAGGTCAGCGTATCGCCTCCGTCGTCCAGACCGAGGAACGTATCGCCGTCCACCACGCTGATTACCCGCACGGGATAGCTGCGCTGGACGATCTCCGCCTGATGTACTTTTCCCCGTCCGATGAGTTTCAGCCCCAGGACGGTCAGCATACCCACGGCGATCGTGGCGATCAGGACGCCGTTGCGGAGCTTCCGTTTGCGGCTGTTCCTGCGGTGCCGCCGGTGGTGACGGCGACGGGATGTTGTCGGGTTCGATTGTTCCGCCATAGTCTAATTGAGTTTTTTAGTCGAACAGGGCTTCGGTCTTCGCTACGACCTCTTCCGGATCGGGCGTGAGCGGGAAGACAAGGCTCGGTTCGAGATACCAGAGTTCCTTATCCTGCTGGCAGCGGTGTTCGCCGCCGCCCGTAATGTTGAGCATGACGATCTTCTCGGGGTCGATCCGCCCGTCGGCCACGGACTTGACGAGCGACGCCGTGGCGATTCCCGCCGCAGAGTAGATATCGATTCCCTCGGTCTCCTCGAACAGGGCGCGGGCCTTGCGCGCCTGTGCGTTCGTCGCTACCATGATGTCGCCGCCGGTGGCTTTGAGCGCGTCGTACAAACCGCCTGCCAGCGAATAGGGAGGTTTGCGGTTCGAGAGTACTTTGGCGTCGATGATTTCGGCGTCCCGACGGGCCTTGGCGGCTTCGTAGGGCAACATCTCGCGCGAATCGACCCGCCATGCGTCGAACATCGGGACGAAGGGGCGTTCTGCGAGACGACGAGTTTCATCGTCTTGTTGCCGAAGCGGCCGTCCTCGTTCAGGCGCATGTTGGCCTCCCATGCTGCGATGGCGCCCGTGCCGCTGCCGACAGCCTGGAAATAGTAGTCCGGAATCTCGCCGATGGTCGTGGCGGCCGACAGCACCGTAGTGCCCATGCCGTCGCGGCGGGCGACATTCTTCGCGCCGCCTTCGGCGTAGAACTTCCGCGATTTGAGGGCCAGGTTGCTCAGGAAAATCGCGTCGAAATAGTCGCCGCCCCGTTCGGGACAGATCAGTTTGACGCAGGGGTTGAGCGGCCGGTCGAACCAGAGCGCCGAGATGTTCTCTTCGGGCACCGACAACAGCAGCGGAATGTTGTTGTCCGAGCAGACTTTGGCGAAGGCGCGCGCCGTATTGCCGGCCGAGGCGACCACCAGAATCCGGTTGTCGCCCTCGCGGATGCGGGCGCAGACGCTGTATGCTTCGGTCTCCTTGAAAGAGCAGGTCGTCATCTTCGCGCCGATCTCGGGATAATAGCCGTTGAAGGTGATATAGAGGTTTTTCAGGCCGAGGTAGTCGGCCAGACCTTTGCTTTTGTAGGTTACGGGTGCGCTCGAACCCTGCAACATGCGGCGGACCGGCAGCCAGTCGCAGAATTTGTAGAAAGCCGTAGCTGTCGGGGCGCACGTCGATCTGCCGGACGGCGTAACGAGTGCGGATCATCGAAGGGATTTTGCAGCAGGGATCGTCGAGCATCCAGCCTTCGTCTTCGAACTGCCGCCCCGTAGCGACGCATTCGAGCGTGTAATGAGTGGGTGTAAAATTCTCCATGTAGTATCTTTGGGTATCTTTGGTTTTCAGGACATGCGCCCTTTGAAATCGGCGTAACCGAATTCCCGGACGATGCGGACGGCTCCGTCGGCGTCGGCGACGGCGATCGCGGGGTGCGCCACGCCGTTGAACATCGTCGTCTTGACCATCGTGTAGTGGATCATGTCCTCGAAGACGATGCGCTCGCCGACCTGCAGTTCGTGGTCGAACGCCCAGTCGCCGTAGTAACCCCCGCCAGACAGCTGTTGCCGCCCATGCGCCAGCGCCGGTCGCCTTCCTGCGGTTCGCGGGCCCCGACGATCGCCGGTTTGTAGGGCATTTCGAGGCAGTCGGGCATGTGGCAGGCGAACGACACGTCGAGCATCGCCGTGCGCACGCCGCCGTTTTCGACGATGTCCTCGACCGTCGAGACCAGATAGCCCGTGCGCCACGTAAAGGCGCTGCCCGGTTCGAGAATCAGCCGCAGGCGGGGATGGCGCGCCCGAAAATCGCGCAGCAGCGCGATCAGGTCGTCGCAATCGTAGTCGGCGTGGGTCATCAGGTGCCCGCCGCCCATGTTGAGCCACTGGATGCGGTCGAGATAACGGCCGAAATGCCGCTCTACGGCTTCGAGCGCCTTGCGGAGATGCTCCGACCGCGATTCGCACAGCACATGGAAATGCAGCCCCTCGATCCCGTCGGGCAGACCGCCCTGCGCTTCCAGCTCCTCGGCGGTCACTCCCAGCCGCGAACCCGCCACGCAGGGGTTGTAAAGATCGGTCTCCACGGGCGAATAGCGCGGGTTGACGCGCAGACCGCACGAGATGCCGCGCAGCAGCGCCATTGCACCGAAACGGCGGAATTGTCCGAGCGAATTGAAGGTGATATGGCTGCTGCAATCGAGTATCTCGCCGATATTGCGGTCGGTGTAACCGGAGCATACGTGTGCGCCGGCTGCCCGAACTCTTCGCGTACCAGCCGGGCCTCGGCGGCCGAACTGGCCGTCGCGCCGTCGCTGTGACGCGCCAACAGGGGGTAGATACTCCACATGGCGCACGCTTTGAGCGCGACGATCACCTCGGCGCCCGACTCGCGGCGCACGCGGTCGACGACCGAAAGATTCCGCGCCAGCAGACGTTCGTCCAACAGAAAACAGGGCGAGGGAACCCGTTTGAAATCAATCATTCGTTGTTCAAAGAATTAACGTGCAAATATACATTAATATCGTAAAGCAGCACTAAGTATAAATACCCATTCCCGCAGAGACGAAGAAAAAGCGGAATTTACCCGATTACACAGGGTAAATTCCGCTGTCGGCCGCCCTGCGGCGGAGCGGGTCAGCGCTTCGGCTCCCTTGTCCGCGGCGAAGGCCTCTTCGACCTCGCGTTCCTTCCTCATACGGTCCTTGCGGGTGTAATCCTCCACCTGATCGACCAGTTCGTTGATGTTGTCCTCGAAATTCTGCTCGCAGGGCGTGCAGGTCGTCTGTTCGTCTTTCATAATTTTTATTCGTTTGATGTGATACGGTTTCCCTTCCCCGTGCAAATTGCATACAAAAAGACGATCCGTTCTGCACGGACACCGCGGAAAATCGTTCCGCGAGTTAGGAAAAACGGGGAAAATTTCGTAATTTTACGATTGAATAAATCGAAATCGTCTATGATATTCCTCACCGCAATGGATTTCACGCTTCCGCTGGCCGATCCCGTGCTGAAGTTTCTCATCATCCTGCTCATCATTCTCGGAGCACCGTTGTTGCTGAACAAGATCCGCATCCCGCCGCTGTTGGGGCTCATCATCGCCGGAGCCGTGATCGGCCCCCACGGCTTCAACCTCGTCCTGCGCGACAGCAGCATCATCCTTTTCGGGCACGGCGGGGCTGCTCTACATCATGTTCCTGGCGGGATTGGAAATCGATATGGGCGATTTCAAACGCAACAGCCTGCGCAGCCTGACTTTCGGTCTCTATACCTTCTGCGTGCCGATGGCGCTCGGTATCGTCGCGGGATACTACCTGCTCGGCTTTTCGTGGCTCACTTCGGTACTGCTGGCCAGCATGTTCGCTTCGCACACGCTGATCGCCTACCCCATTATCAGCAAGCTGGGAATCAGCAAGAACAATGCGGTCTGCATCACCGTGGGCGGAACGATGATTACCGATACGCTCGCGCTGTTGGTGCTGACGATCGTCGTCGCGCTCTCGACGGGTAACGCCGACGACATGTTCTGGGTGCGGTTGGGGCTGTCGATCACGGCCTTCACGCTCTTCGTTCTGTTGGGATTCCCCCTGATCGGGCGCTGGTTCTTCAAAAGGGTGCACGACAACATCTCGCAATATATCTTCGTGCTGGCGATGGTCTTTCTGGGTGCTTTTCTCGCCCAGCTGGCCGGACTGGAAGCGATCATCGGATCATTCCTCGCGGGGCTGGCGCTCAACAGGCTGATTCCCGCCACTTCGCCGCTGATGAACCGCGTGGAGTTCGTCGGCAATGCGATCTTCATCCCGTTCTTCCTGCTCAGCGTCGGGATGCTGATCGACTACCGTGCTTTCTTTACCAGTTTCGAGACGATCAAGGTCGGCGCCGTGATGATCGTCGTGGCCACGGCGGCCAAGTTCATCGCCGCATGGCTCACGCAGAAGACTTTCCGTATGTCAGTCGATCAGCGGCGCGTGATCTTCGGGCTGAGCAATGCGCAGGCCGCAGCGACGCTGGCGGCCGTGCTGGTGGGCTACAACGTCTTTCTGGGAACGACGCCCGACGGCGAGCCGATCCGGCTGCTGAACGAGAGCGTGCTCAACGGTACGATTCTGATGATTCTGGTCACCTGTACGATGGCGTCGTTTTCAGCGCAGAAGGGGGCGCACAATATCGCCATGGAGGAGTCGACGGACGTCGAGGAACCCGACCGGAACGAGGTGGAGATACTCATTCCGGTCAGCAACCAGGCCAACGTCGAGGAGCTGGTCAACCTGGGGCTGTCGCTCAAGCCGAAGCGCGCCAAGAACGGATTGCATGCGCTCACCGTCGTCGATGACAAGGGTTCCGACGGCACATCGGCGAAGCGCTCGAAACGGTTGCTGCAACTGGCCGTCGAGACGGCGGCGGCGACGGATACCCGTTTGCAGGAACTGCTGCGCTACGACCTGAGTCCGGCCAATGCCATTTCGGGCGTTATCCGCGAATGCGGCATTACCGACGTCATCCTGGGACTGCACGAACGCAAGGATATTTCGTCGGGATTCCTGGGGCGCGTGGCGGAGGGAACCATTGCCGACAACACGACCAACGTATTCATCTACAAGCCGGCGCAGCCGTTGTCGACCGTCAAGCGTCATCTGGTAGTCCTGCCGCCGCAGGCCGAAAAAGGAGGCGGGGTTCCTCAGTGCGCTGGAACGTCTGGCCAACGTGGTCGGGAACACTGGGGCCAAGGCGGTGTTCTACGCCGCACCCGCCACGCTCGATCTGATTCGGGAACGCTTCGCGCGGTCGTCGAACGAAATCGGCTACGTCCCGTTCGTGAACTGGGAGGATTTCCTGATCGTTTCGCGCGACGTGCGTACCGACGATACGCTGTGGATCTGGATGAGCCGCCGCAACGGAGTCTCCTACGAATCATCGATGGCGCGCGTTTCCCGCTATCTGGATCAGTATTTCAAAGGCAATAACTTCGTGTTGGTCTATCCGTTGCAGGCCAGCATCGACGAAGGATCGCGTTACCTCACCTGACCTTTCGGCCGGTTCCGGCAGCCGAAATCCGCTCGAATCCGCGTAACGCCTGCACAGCCGGATCGGTTCTCGCGGCCGAAGAGGACAGAGTCTGCATCGAAACAATCCGGCCTGCATTTCAATGCAGGCCGGATAAGAAGTTGTCGATTTGTTCGTAGCGAGAGAGACTTGAACTCTCGACCTCATGATTATGAATCATGCGCTCTAACCAGCTGAGCTATCTCGCCATTGCTTTGAAAGCGAGTGCAAAGGTAATAGAAATTTTTATTCGCGCAAAGTTTTCAACGCTTTTTACGCAAAAAAGCGAAGTAACGGCTGTGGCATCGATTTTGTCCATCCGGCCGTAAACTTCAACCGATTATGAATCAACTGCAAACCCCGTTCGTTCGGAATCTTTCGTTGAATATCGTCACGCTGGCGGCCGGTGCCCTGCTGCTGTTGGCCATGTCCGTGGAAATTCTCACCGGAGACCACCGCCACTTTTCCCAAGCCTATCTGTGGATACAGTTCGCCGTCTGCATCGTCTTTCTCGCCGACTTTTTCATCCGGCTGGCGCGCAGCGAGCGCCGTACGCGTTTTTTCCTCCGCAACCTGTTCTTCCTGCTCCTGTCGATCCCCCTACCTCAATCTGGTCGACTGGTTTTCGCTGGAGCTCGCGCGCGGCTGGGCCATGCTCATCGGACTGACGCCGCTGCTTCGGGGTTTTCTGGCGCTCTACATCATCGTCGCATGGCTCGCCAGGAACCGCTTCAATCAACTGCTGGCGGCCTATCTTTTTCGGTGCTGGTCTTCACCTATCTGGCGTCGCTGGTCTTCTACGACTACGAGATTCTGGTCAATCCCCGCCTGGCCGACTACGGCGATGCTCTGTGGTGGGCCTGGATGAACGTCACGACGGTCGGGGCCGCGATCTTCCCCGTCACGGCCGTGGGGAAGGTCGTCTGCGTGCTGCTGCCCATCGTCGGCATGATCTTCTTCCCGATCTTCACGGTCTACATTTCACAATACTATACGGGAAAAAAGAGCAGCAATTGACAAATCGCGCGAGAAACGCTATCTTTGCAGGGTAACCGCTACCCTTCCATGAAAAAGACGCTTCTCCTCCTGCTGCTTCTGCCGTTCTGCTTCGCCGCTGCGGCCGAAGGGGCGATCGACCGTGCGTGGGTCGAGCGAAATTACCGTAAAACCGAGTACCGCATCCCCATGCGCGACGGCGTACGGCTCCATACGACCGTCTACGCTCCGTGCGACACGGCGGGCCGGCACCTATTCTGCTGACGCGCACTCCCTATTCGTGCCGCCCCTACGGCGCGGAATTCTCCGCGTCGCTCTGGAAATCATTTCTGAAACTCTATTTGGAGGAGGGCTATATCCTCGTTTTCCAGGATGTGCGGGGACGCTACATGAGCGAGGGGGAATACGTCGATCTCCGTCCGTTCATCGCCGATAAGCATTCGCCCGAACAGATCGACGAGGCGAGCGACGCCTACGATACGATCGACTTTCTGGTGCGCGAGGTCGCGGGCAACAACGGGCGTGTCGGCGTCTACGGCAACTCCTATCCGGGTTTCTACGCCCTTATGGCCGCCGCGAGCGGACATCCCGCCTTGAAAGCCGCCTCGCCGCAGGCGCCCGTCACCGACTGGTTCATGGGCGACGACACGCACCACAACGGCGTGTTGTTCCTGCGCGACGCCTTCTCCTTCATCGGCGGCAGTTTCGGCAGGCCGATGGACAATCCCACGACCGAGGCCGCCGCAGCACCCCGTTACGTCCGTTCCGACGAATACGATTTCTTTCTGCGCAAGGCCACCGTCGACAGCTTGACGCAGCTTTTGGGCGATACCGTCCGCTTCTGGAACGAGATGATGCGTCATCCCGATTACGACGACTGGTGGCGCGAACGCTGCTCGGTGCGCGCCATGCACGACCTCCGGCCGGCCATACTGGTCGTGGGCGGCCTGTTCGATGCCGAGGATTGCTACGGCGCGTGGACGACCTACGCCTCGATCCGGCGCCAGAGCCCCCGCACGTCGTGCCGGATGGTCGCCGGCCCGTGGGTGCACGGCGGCTGGCGGTCGTCGAACGGCGGCAACCGGCTCGGCAAGATGCGCTTCGGCGACGCGTCGCTGACCGACTACTACCAGCAGCGGATCGAAGTGCCCTTTTTCAATTATTACCTGCTCGGCAAGGGCGACGGCGGCGAGCTGGCCGGCGCTACGATCTTCTTCACCGGTGAGAATCGCTGGCGCACCTTCGAAGAGTGGCCTCCGGCCGATGCGCGCAAGGAGGTTCTCTTTCTTCGCAGCAACGGCGCGCTGTCTGCCGAGAGGCCGATCGAGCGCGAGTCGTTCAGCGGCTATCGCTCCGATCCCGCGTCGCCCGTGCCCTACGATTTCCCGATGCGTGCGTCGCGTGACAAGGCCTATATGGTAGCCGATCAGCGCTTCGCTGCCGGTCGGCCGGACGTGCTGTGTTTCACGACCGAACCGCTGGCAGGCGACGTAACATTCGCGGGCGGCATCCGGGCCGTCCTGCAAGCGGCGATCTCGACGACCGATGCCGATTTCGTGGTCAAGCTCATCGACGTCTGGCCCGATAATACGGAGTATCCGGGTTACCAGATGCTCGTGCGCGGGGACATCATGCGCGGACGTTACCGCCGCAGTTTTTCAGCCCCCGAACCCTTCACGCCGGGCGAGCCGACCGAAGTGGCCTTCACGATGCCCGATATCGCGCATACCTTCCGCAAGGGGCACCGGATCATGGTGCAGGTGCAGAGCTCGTGGTTTCCGCTGGCCGACCGCAACCCCCAGCAGTTCGTCGATATTTACCGCTGCGCGGCCTCCGACTTCATTCCCTGCGACGTGCGTATTTACCACGACCGCCGCCGTCCCTCGCGGTTGGAGGTGCTCCGTTTGCGATAAAGCGGGCCCGGCAGAATCCGCGACGGTCTTCCCGCCGCGGATTTTTTTCTTGCCTCCGCCCGCTAACGGCACGTTTTTCGAGAGGGTCGACGTAAACCAAATACGTTTGACTTATGGAGAAAAAGAACGTTCCCGACCGAGCGGAAAACTCAGGGGAAACCCGAAAAGCTGACTTCGGTCAACGGCCGGCCGATCGCCGACAACGAGGATTCGCAGACTGCCGGACTGCGTGGCCCCATCGTGTTGCAGGACCCCTGGATGCTCGAAAAGCTCGCGCATTTCGACCGCGAGGTGATTCCCGAACGGCGTATGCACGCCAAAGGCTCCGGCGCCTACGGCACCTTTACCGTGACGCACGACATCACGCGCTACACCCGGGCCTCGATTTTCAGCCGGATTGGCAAGCAGACCGAGTGTTTCGTCCGTTTTTCGACCGTCGCGGGGGAACGCGGTGCCGCCGATGCCGAACGCGACATACGCGGCTTCGCGATGAAATTCTACACCGATGCGGGCAACTGGGATCTGGTGGGCAACAACACGTCGGTCTTTTTCCTGCGCGATCCGGTGCGGTTTCCCGATCTGAACCATGCCATCAAGCGCGATCCGCGCACGGGGATGCGCAGTGTCGACAACAACTGGGACTTCTGGACGCTGCTGCCCGAGGCGCTGCATCAGGTGACGATCACGATGAGCACGCGCGGCATTCCCGCTTCATTCCGCCACATGCACGGATTCGGTAGCCACACGTACAGTTTCTACGACGCCGAGAACCGGCGCACGTGGGTCAAGTTCCATCTGCGCACGATGCAGGGCATTCGCAATCTGACCGACGCCGAAGCGGAAGCCGTCATCGCCAAAGACCGCGAATCGCATCAGCGCGATCTGTTCGAAGCCATCGAGCGGGGCGATTTTCCGCGCTGGCTTTTCCAGATACAGACCATGACAGAAGAGGAGGCGCGCAACTACCGCATCAATCCCTTCGATCTGACCAAAGTCTGGCCGCACGGCGACTTTCCGTTGCAGGACGTGGGTATCCTGGAACTGAACCGCAATCCGGAAAACTTCTACGCCGAGGTGGAACAGGCTGCCTTCAATCCCCTCAATATCGTCGACGGCATCGGCTTTTCGCCCGACAAGATGCTTCAAGGACGGCTGTTTTCCTACGGCGACGCACAGCGCTATCGCCTGGGCGTGAACCTCGATCAGATTCCGGTCAACCGGCCGCGCGTGGCCGTACATTCGTATCACCGCGACGGTGCGATGCGCGTGGACGGCAATTTCGGCGCGACGGTGAGCTATACGCCCAACAGCTACGGCGTATGGTCCGATTCACCCGAATTGAAGGAACCGCCTCTGCCGCTGCACGGACCGGTCGACAACTACGACGAACGCGCCTATGACGACGACTATTACTCGCAACCGGGTGCATTGTTCCGCCTGATGACGCCCGAAGAGAAGCAGGCGTTGTTCGAAAATACGGCGCGCGCCATGGGTGACTGCAAACTCTTCATCAAGCAACGCCACGTGCGCAACTGCTACCGCGCCGACCCGGCTTACGGCAGGGGCTGGCCGATGCGCTCGGCATCGCTCTGGACGAAGCGCTCGACGAGAAGAACGACCCCGCGCTCCACCCTGCCGCTGCGATGGTTTAATTAAAAAAGTTAACGATATGGAAAACAAGCCGAAGAATTATCTGAACGACGAACATCTGAGTATCGGTACCCGGGAGTATCTCCGCGTGCTCAATGCCGGCGGTCGTCCTGTGGAATCGCTGCCGGTGGCCGAAGCGCGCAAAGTACTCGCCGACGTGCAGGCAGCCGTAGAAGTCGACTTGTCGGGCATCGACGAGCGGGAGCGCGAAATCGTGGCCGACGGTCACGCACTGACACTGCATCTGGTGCGGCCGCACGGCAGCCGAGGGAGGCCTCCCTACTTCGTCTTCATCCACGGAGGCGGATGGGTGCTCGGCGACTACCCCACGCACCGGAGGCTGGTACGCGATCTGGTCGTCGAATCGGAAGTCGCAGCGGTTTTCGTCGACTACACGCCGTCGCCCGAAGCGAAATATCCGCAGGCGGTCGATGAAATTTACGCCGCCGTGAAATGGGTGGCCGAGAACGATGCGGAACTCGACCTCGACCGTCGCCGGATGGCTTTGGTCGGCAACAGCGCGGGCGGAAACATGGCGCTCGCGGCGGCGTTGCTCGCCAAGAAACGACATGCGCCCGCTGTTCGGGCGCTGGTGTTGCTGTGGCCCGTGACGAGTGCCTCCTCCGATTGGAAATCCTATGCCCTCTACGGCGGGGAGCGCTTTCTTACGGCGCCGTTGATGAAATGGATGTTCGACCGATATACGACCGACGCCCGGGCGCGCGAAGAAATTCTCCTGTCGCCTGTCAATGCTTCGCGGGAAGAACTGTTCGGCCTGCCGCCGACACTGATTGCAGTGGCCGAAAACGACATTTTGCGCGACGAGGGCGAAGCGATGGGCCGCCGGTTGGACGAGGCGGGCGTCGAGACGACGACCGTGCGCTTCAACGGCGTCATCCACGATTGGGGAATGCTCAACGGCTTCGCGCGGTTGGCTCCCACCCGCGACCTGATCCTCTTTGCGGCGGCAGTGCTCCGGCATCGTCTGCGCTGACCGTCCCGTTCCCGACGATTCGCCCCTGCCGCGATCTGTTGCGGCAGGGGCGAATCGCGTTCATGACGGAGCCGGCGTCAGCGAGCGTCCCTGTCGATGCTGTTCAGCGCGAAGGCATAGGCCCCCAGCGAAATGGCCCGACTGGCGCCGATATGCGAGGTCATTACCCCGATGCGCTTCTGCGGATCGTAGACGATTTCACGATCGCTGCCGTAAACCTTGATCCGGCGGGAATCGCCCTGCGCGAAGGCGGCGAACTGCGTCGCATCGTCCAGGTCGTAGACCTTCATCTGTACGCGCGGAAGCGTTTCACCCGAAAAGGTATGCAGGGAACCCCGCATTTCGGCCAGCAGCGAAGGCAGGATGTATTTGCGCGCAGCGGTAATGCCGCCGCCGATGACGATAAGCCCGTCGATGAGCGTCACGGCGGTGGCCATGGCGTCGCCTGCCACCTCGCCGAACCGCGCGAAAGCGCGCCGCGCCGCATCGGCATCGCCCGGACGCTCGCCCTCGGCGATCTCGAAAATGGCCTTCGGATCGAGCGTATCGTCGTCGACGCCCGCATACTCGGCATAGAGCCGTTTGACGGCGCGGATCGAGACACCCTCCTCGACGTTGATGTCGGGCAGGTCCTTGTGCCGCAGGCAGAAGGTTTCGACGCACGAGTTATCGCCGATGTGCAGCCGGTTGTCCGAGACGATCCCCACGCCGAATCCCGTGCCCCACGTGTAGCCGATCAGGTTGCGGAAGCGTTTGGCGCTTCCTGCGGCTTCGAGCCGGGCGTTGATTTCGGGCAATGCACCCGCCAGCGCTTCGCCGTAGGCGTAGAGGTCGCCGTCGTTGTTGATGAAGGTCGGAATGCCGAACCGCTCTTCCAGGAAGTCTTTCAGCGCTACGCCGTCGCGGAACGACGGAAAATTGGGCAGGTATCCGCCGATGATGCCTCGCGGATAGTCCGCCGGGCCGGGAAAGGCGAAGCTGATCGCCGCGGGCTGTTCGGGCAGACGGCTGATGACGGTGCGGAATCCCTCGACCATCGTTTCGAGGCAGCGGTCGAGCCGGTCGGAGTTGGAGGGAAGCGTGATCGGTTCGACGACGAAGCGGTCGCCCTGTACGGCGCCGAAGACGAAATTGGTGCCTCCGGCATCGAGCGTAATGACTATGCGTCGGTCTTTTTCGTACATGATTTCTCGTTTTATTTAAGGTTTGTCGGTTCGATCGGAAGTGCGGAGCATTCGCTTTATGCTCCGGTTGAATTCGGCAGATGCAAGCAGCTCTTCTATGGTCAGATGCATTCTGTATCGCCAGTAGTTGTTCGGGTCGTCGGGCCGGTTGATCCGCTCCTCGTCGGGATCGTCGCGCCGCAGACCGCCGTCCGTGGCCAGCCAGTCCTGCAACGGCAGTACGGCCAGCATCGACTGCCCGTCGAGCGTGCGGCGGACGATCTGCCGGCACAGCGCAGGCGTACACTCGGCGGGAGCCTTTCCGCGGCGGTGCAGCACCTCGGAGAAATAACGCTGCGTGAGGGCGGTGTCTTCGCACCACCAACTGCGCAGGGGCGACATGTCATGCGTCGAGGTGGTGCCGACCGACAGATAGGGATACTGCCGCGGATCGCCGAACGTCGTGCCGGCGGTTTTGGGCATCCGTTCGATTTCGAGCGAGAGAATCCCCAGACGCTCCATGACCTCCGGTACGCAGGCAGGAATCATCCCCAGATCCTCGCCGCAGGCCAGCATCGCGGTCGCATCGAGCAGCGCAGGGAGTTTGCGCAGCGCTTCGTCGCGCCAGAAGTCGTCGTGGCGACGGTAGAAAAACTCCTCGTACAGCCGGTCGAACGCCCGCTGCTGTGCCGGCGCGAGCCTCCGGTAGGCAAAGGTCGCCTGCGCCGCGATACGCGGATGGTAATGCCCGGGACGTTCACGGTCTTCGAGGAAGAGCACGTCGTCGAGCAGACGCAGCAGTCCGTCGCGGATGCGGCGCTGCCGTCGGTCGGGACTGTCACCGAAAAGCCGCCATACGCCCCGTTGCGTCGCCGCTTCGGGGCGCAGCGTGCCGTCGGCGACGTAACGCCGTTTCACCTCCGCCGCGGCGCGGCCGAAGAGTTCGCGCAGTACGTTGTCGGTCACCTGCGGACGGGTGTAGCGGGCGTCGGGCAGCAGGAACCCTGCGGCGGCCAGCTCCTCGCGCGTGTAGGGCAGCGCCGGCCGGAAACGGCCGAGCAGACCGTGCAACGCATCGGCAGGTATCTCCCAGATGCGGAAGAAACCGAGGATGTGGTCGATGCGGTAGATGTCGAAATACTCCCCCATTTTGCGCAGCCGCGCCCGCCACCAGCCGTAGCCGTCGCGCGCCATCGCCTCCCAGTCGTAGGTCGGGAAGCCCCAGTTCTGCCCCGTTGCGGCAAAGGCGTCGGGCGGCGCTCCGGCCTGCCCGTCGAGATGGAAGAGGTGCGGATATTGCCACACGTCGGCGCTCGACGGACTGACGCCGATCGGAATATCGCCTTTGAGGACGACGCCCCGCTGCCGTGCGTAACGGCTGGCGTCGCTCAACTGGCTGTGCAGATGATATTGCAGGAAACAGTAGAAATCGATCGCTGCCCGATTCTCGTTCCGGAATACGCGGAGACGCTGTTCGTCGTAACGGGCATACTCGCCCCATTGCCGGAAATCGGCCGTACCGAAGCGGTCGCGCAAGGCGCTGAACGCGGCGTAGGGTTCCAGCCACAGACGGTTCTGCGTCTCGAAGGCGGCATAGCCGTCCGTCGTCCGGACGGTCTCCCACGTCCGGCGGAAAAGCAGCCGTGCCCAGTCGAGTTTCAACCGCATGACCGCCTCGTAATCGACGGTGGGCAAGGCGTTGAGCCGTCGTTGCTGGCGACGGTATCGGGCATCGGGTTGCAGCCCCGCCCCAATCAGGCTCAGGTAGAGCGGATGGAGGGCGAAACTCGAAACGGCGTTGTAGGGATAGGAGTCGCTTCGCGTTCCCGTGCGGATCGTATCGTTGACCGGCAACAGTTGTACGACCCGCTGCCCCGTGGCTGCGGCCCAGTCGATCAGTTTCCGCAGGTCGGGGAATTCGCCCGTACCGAAACCCGACGCCGAACGCAGCGAAAAGAGCGGCAGGGCCGTACCTGCGCCGCGCCATGCGGAGGCGTTCGCCTCGCGCAGCCGCAGTCCGGCCACGACGATGCGCTCTCCCGCCGCCGGCAGCCGGTCGCAGCGTCGGTTCTCCCCCTCCTCCCACACGATCGGTCGACGGGAACGGCGATCGAGCCGCACGAACTTGTATTCGAACGGAGTTGCAGCATCGAGCACGACCCGCCAGAGCGGGAAATCGCTGTCGTCCAGTGCGACGAATCGCTGCCAGCCGCCCAGTTCGGGCGCATTGCCGGCGATGGCCAACACTTCGTCGGGGCGCACGGTCGGCGCTTCTACTTGCAGTTCCAGCCGCCCATGCCCCTCGTCGAACGGTTTCCCGTCCGCCGGTCGAGCGAAGATCGCCCGCGTAAAGGCCGAGGTGTAAAACGGCGCATCCGTAGGCCGATCCGACCAGCGGTCGCAGACCGACATCCGCTCTGCGCCCCGCTGCGGAATCACCTGACGGTGGGGCCGCCATTCGCGGCGGATCGTCCGCCCGTCGGCCTCCACTTCGTAACCGTATTCGACGTCACCGGCTGCGAGCGTCGTGCGGCATCGCCATACGCCGTCGCTCCGGTACTCCATCGCAATGCGCCGTTCGCCGCTGCACCAGACGAGCCGCTGCCCCCACTCCGTGCGGTATTCGATCTCGAAAATCACCTCCATGCTTACTCCTCTTTCCGGATCAAGTCGGCCGTTTCGGCCCGCGTGAATGCGATCAGCGCATCGGGTGCGATCCGGATCTGCAAACCGCGCACGCCTGCGCTCACATAGATCTCGGACAGACCGAGACACGACGAATGAATATAGGTGGGAAAGGCACGTTTCATGCCGATGGGCGAACAGCCGCCCCGGATATAGCCCGTGACGGGCAGCAGCTCCTTCATCGGGATCAGGTCGGCCTTCTTGTTGCCCGACACGCGGGCGGCCGCTTTCAGGTCGACCTCGTGGTCGCCCGGCACCACGCAGACGAAATAACCGCTGCGGTCGCCCTTCAATACGAGCGTTTTGAAGACGCACTCGATCGCCTCGCCCAGCTGTGCGGCGACGTGCGTGCACGACAAGTCCTCTTCGTCCACTTCATACGGAATCAGCGTATACGGTATCTTCGCCCGGTCGAGCAGACGGGCGGCGTTGGTCTTTTCGATTTTTTTCGCAGCCATCGAACAAAAATAGCGATTTTACGGTTATTTCTCGTCGATCTGCCGGAAAAAAGTTATCTTTGTAATCTTGGAAAATTAAAACAGTTATCGTCATGAGCAACATTACGATCGTCGGCGCCGGTATGATGGGGTCGGCACTGGCCTTTCCCGCACGGGAAAACGGTCATCGCGTCCGGTTGACCGGCACGCATCTGGACAGGGAGATTATCGCCGAATCGAAGCGGACGGGCAAGCATCCGAAATTCGACAAGCCGTTTCCCGCAGGCGTCGAGTATTTCTATTTCGAAGAGCTCGCCGAAGCGCTCGAAGGGGCCGACATGGTCATCTGCGGCGTGAACAGCTTCGGCGTGGACTGGTTCATGCAGGAGGTGCTCCCCCACATTCCCGACACGACGCCCGTGCTGTCGGTTACCAAAGGGCCTCGTCGCCTACGACGACGGTACACTCATCAGCTATCCCGAGTATTGGGAGCGCAGCATCGCGCCCCGCAAGATGAACCTGAACGCCGTGGGCGGTCCCTGCACCAGCTACGAGCTGGTGGCGCACGACCAGACGATCGTCACCTTCTGCGGCCGCGACATGCAGACGCTCGAAACGCTGCGCGGGCTGATGCGCACCGACTACTACCACATCCACCCTCGACCGAGGTGATGGGAGTCGAAAGCGCCGTGGCGCTGAAAAACGCCTATGCCCTGGGCGTGGCGCTGGCCGTCGGGCTCAACGAGAAGGTCAACGGCGTGGGCTGCACGCCGCACTACAATTCGCAGGCGGCGATGTTCTACCAGAGCGTCAAGGAGATCCGCAAGCTGCTCACCTACCTCACGGGCAACGACCGGCAGATCGATTCGGCGGCCGGCGACATGTACGTCACCATCTTCGGCGGCCGCACGCGCCTGATCGGCACCCTGCTGGGGCGCGGATACGGCATCGACGAGGCGCTGGCCGAACTGAAAGGCGTGACGCTGGAATCGCTCGTCATCATCGGCCGGATCAACAAAGCCGTCAAAAAGCTGGCGCAGGACGGCAAGCTCGATGCTGCCGAATTCCCGCTGCTGATGCACATGGATGCCATCATCGAGGGAAAGGCCACCTCGGAAGAGATTCCGTGGGAACGTTTCACGAACTGATCGCCCGGCGGACGGAATATTCCTGCCGGCAGGAGCGCATCCGGTCGGCGGGAGTTTCGAATCCCCACGACAGAATTACGAATCCGGCTGCGGCCGCAGATTTTTCGAAAAACATGATAAAAGGAGCATTGTTCGACATGGACGGCGTGTTGGTCGACAACATGCGCATCCATGCCCGGGCATACGATATTTTCTATGAACGCCACGGCGTCGGCAACCGGCAGAACGTGCTGAAAGAGCTCAGCGGACTGGGCAACGACGAGATCATGCAACGGCTCTTCACACCCGAACGGCTCGCCGAACTCGGCGGCTGGCGGGCGCTCAGCGAGGAGAAGGAGGCGATCTACCGCGAACTCTACGAACCGCTCATCCGGCCGACCGCCGGATTGCTCGATTTTCTCGAAGCGCTCCGCCGGGAGGGAATCGCCTGTGCCGTAGGCTCGTCGGCCGAGATGCGCAACATCCGTTTCGTCTTCGAGAAGTGCGGCATCGAGTCCTACTTTCAGACCGTGGTCAGCAGCGAGCAGGTCACGCGCTGCAAACCCGATCCGGAGATCTACCTCAAAGCGGCCGAAGCGTTGCGACTCCGCCCCGAGGAGTGCGTCGTATTCGAAGATGCCCGTGCGGGTATCGAGGCGGGCGATCGTGCCGGCATGAAGGTCGTGGCTCTCGCCACGACCCTGTCGCGCGAAGAGTTGGAACGGACGGCCGCGACGCTCGTGATCGACGACTTCACGCAGATGAGCGTCGAGCGGCTCCGGTCGCTTTAATTTAAGGAGTGCTGTTCGGCGCGGGTTACAACAACGCTTCGAATTGGCGCATGGTCTGCTCGGCCGAGAAGAGTTCTGTTCGCTTGAAACCCTGTTCGCGGTAATGCGCGCGCAGGGTTTCGTCGTCTACCATGCGGCGCAATCCTTCGAAAATCTCCACGTCGGAGTGGCCGGTGACGATGCCGTAGCGGTCGTCGGCGAGGAACTCCTCCGACGCACTCGTGCGGGTGGCGACGATAGGAACGCCCAACGTCATCGCTTCGCAGATCACCAGCGAAGCCGCCTCCGATTTCGACGTGCTGACAAAGACGTCGGACGCCTTCATGAAGGGATAAGGAGGCTTCCGGAACCCCAGAAAACGGACGGAATCCTGCAATCCCAGTTCGTCGCGCAATCGTTTGAGCGGCTCCTCCAGCGCCCCTGCGCCTACGATCTGAAACCGCAGACGATAACCGGCATCCTTGAACATCCGTGCCACGCGAACGAGCCGGTCGTGGCTCTTCACCTCCGACAGACTGCCTACTGCCGTTATGGTGAACCCATCGTGCGGAACGGCCGCGGCATCGGCCTGCCGGCGAATGGAATCGCCGTCTATAATATTGTATATTACCGTCTTGGGAACATCGATACGGTACATCCGCTCGAAACTCTCCTGCGTGATGTGCGAACAAAAGACGATCGTATCCATGCGGCCGTAAGCCAGCTCCTCGTCGCGGTCGCAGCGAAACGTCTTACGCGTCCAATGGAAGAGCCGCAGATCGCAATGCAGCCAGGCCACGTTTCGTTCGGCACGGTCGCGCACCATGTCGTGAAACAACAGGGCATCGCCTTCCAGAAACGAGACGATCGCGTCGTAACGCCCCCGTATTTTCCGGCGGGCCTTAACCGCAACAAGGTGCGTACACCGTGGTTGCGATAGATTTTCAGCGATTTGCGGTGCACGAAATTCCGCTCCCGTTCATAGAGCCAGAAGACCCGCACCTCGGGCGGGACGTCGCTCAGATAGCAGCCCTCGTGAGACCAGGCACAGCGATACTTCGTAGCGCGTGTAGTCGATATGGCGCAGGAACTCGATCAGCGCCTTTTCGGCACCGCCGCCGCCCAGCGAATTGATGATGAACAGGATTTTTTTTCATCTCATCTCTTTTACGGAACACGAAATGGGTCAGGTAGTACCAGCCGTAGTGTGCTTCACGACCCGCCGCAAGCGCTTTCGCGTCGCCGGCGGAAGCTGCGCCACCTCGTACATCCGCGCCAGTTTCCGGCGCATATCCGCGACGGCCTCCGCGAAATCGGAGGCATGTCTGCGGCGCATCGCCTCCCGGAAATTGTAAAGGCAGTTGCGCACCAGCTTGTCGCAGATCGCGTCTTGCTCAGTCCGACCTCGAACAACCGCTGCCGGCGGACGAACTCGAAACGCTCGAAATTGGCCAGAAAGAAGTGGTAATGCTTCGGTGCGCTGAACGAGTGGCAAATGCTGCCGTCGCGCTGGACATAGTGGTAGCAGACCTTCTCCACATGGGCGATCCTCCGGCATCGGGCGACCCATTCGTGGACGACGCGGTGATCCTCGAACCAGACGTCGAGCGGGAATTGCAGTCCCTCGAACAGCGTCCGGTCGAAAAGTTTGGTGCAGGCCGAAGCGCTGATGCGTTCGAGCAGCAGGTCGCACAATACCTCGTCGGGCGTGCGGACGGTCACCGGCCCCGCGGGTTCGGCCGGCTGCGGCGTCCCCTCCTCCTCGTAGATCAGGTCGCCGTAGGCGATTTGCGCCCCGCTTTCGACCGCAGCGTCGTAGAGCCGCCGGAACATGTCGGGTTCGATGTAATCGTCGCTGTCGACGAATCCCACGTAGGAGCCGTCGCAACGGCCAGCCCCGCATTGCGGGCACGCGACAACCCCGCTTCGGCGAGGTGCAGCACACGGATGCGCGCATCCGCAGCCGGATAGGCGTCGCACAACTCGGGGGAGGCGTCGGTCGAACGGTTCTCGACCAGAATGATCTCGATGTCGCGGAGCGTCTGCGCCCGGACCGATTCGACGCAGCGATCGAGCCACTGCGCCGTATTGTGCACCGGCACGATCACGCTGACTTTCGGGGATGCGGTCGCGCTCATCGCTCGTCCTCCTCGATTGCCCGCAGCGTCGCCGCAAGGTATTCCCCCCCCCATTTCATATCGGGTTCGAGATGGTTGCCTTCGGCCCATTCGTTCCATGCGTTGATGAAGACGAAATTCTCCTCCGCCGAATAAGGTTTGAAGCGGCGCAGCACCTCGCGCAGCCAGCGGCCGTATTTCTCGGGCGTGGCATTGTGGAACAGGAACATCCGCTGCTTGCGCCGCGCCGTGTTGTCCCACGACGGCGTCACCGAAGGGTAAAGTTTATAATCGGGGGCCGGACGGCTCAGGCTGTATGCGACGTAGGCGTCGTAATCGGCTTTGCGCATCTTGCGGCGGTCGCCCCACAATTTGCGCAGGTGGTACATGAGCTTCTGCCGCCACGGACGATGCTCCCAGAAATCGGTCATCGCAGGAGTGAAGGGCTGGAACTCGATCGCAGCGTCGAATCCGACCGCCAGCTCTTCGCGTCCGGCGGCGTTGAAACTCTCCACGCGGCAGAGATAGAGTTCCGCGCCGCGGGCGGCCGCCTCCTCGCGCCACACCTCGATCGTGCGCCGCATGTCGGGGAAGAGCGCCGAACGGTAGACGGCGAAGACCGGTTTTCCGTCGACACGGATGTAGCGCGGATCGCGGAATACCTCGTCGAGCAGATAGCGGATGTGCGCGCGGTCGTCCTCCTCGGAGTACTCCTGCCGGATCAGTACCTCCTGCTCGCCGCCGTCCCACGCCCGCGTCCAGTTCTCGTTGGCCCAGCAGAGCATGAAGGGGAAATCGGGCTTCCCCGAAGCGAGCATCTCCTCCACGGGACGCTGCATCAACCGGTGACCGTTGAACCAATAGTGATAGTAACAGAATCCCGACAGCCCGTAGCGTTCGGCCAGCGCCGCCTGCTGCTGGCGCACTTCGGGCACACGCAGGTCGTAGAACCCGAGATCAGCCGGCAGGTGGGGCTGGTAATGCCCCCGAAAGAGCGGCCGTGCCTTCACCACGTTGCGCCACTCCGTGAATCCGGCGCCCCACCACCGGTCGTTCTCCGGGAACGGGTGGTACTGCGGCAGGTAGAAGGCTATCACTCTCTTGGCATGTTGCTTCATACGATTCGTTTTAGCGGAGCTCTCCGGCGCGCGGCACGTTCCGTCCGCAGCGACCGGCAACATCGGGTTTCATGCGCTTTCCGGAACTCCGATTCCATCCGCAAAAATAGCAATTTAATCCGAATCTTCGGTTATTCCCGACCGCAAGAACCGGTTGCGAAGTCATTTTATTTCCGCCTGGCCGTCAGATTCCGGGAATTCCGCGACGCATGTCGGCAAGCGATGCAAAGTTTTTTCACCGTGAGGAACACGGGATCGTATTTTTTCGTATTTTTGCGCCCGATAAAATCCGAACCCGATGCCGCGCGGAATTCTTACCATCCTGCTGCTTGTCTGCTCCAACGCCTTTATGACGCTGGCGTGGTACGGGCACATCGTATTCAAGTCGAAACTCGAACGGGTGTCGCTCGCAGCCATCGTGCTGCTGAGTTGGGGCGTCGCCCTGTTCGAATACTGTTTTCAGGTTCCGGCCAACCGGATCGGCAGCGTCGAATACGGGGGCCGTTCACGCTGTGGCAACTGAAAGTGATTCAGGAGGTAATTACGCTTATCGTCTTCTCCTCTTTCGTGTTGTTTTTCAGCAAGAACGAATCGCTTCAATGGAATCACATCGCAGGGTTCTGCTGTCTGGTACTGGCCGTCTATTTTATTTTCAGGCCGTAGACGGACGCCGAAACGACCAAAAAGGCCCCGACGTGCGGTCGGGGCTTTTGCTGTCCGTTTACCGGATGAAATTCGTCCGGACAGGCTCCTCCGGTTCCGGAAGAGGTATCTTGCCCGTTTGGATATTTTTCAGCAGCCACGCCATGTTGTCGCCCAGCGTGCGCATGGTCTGCATACCTTCGGCATCCTGCGTCGCTTCGCCGGGCAGCCGGCCGTGTACGCTGTTCCAGTATTGCGACGATACGACGGGCATGTTGTTGATAGTGAAATACTTGTTCAACCTGTCGAACGTCGCGCTCGCACCGCCGCGCCGGCAGACGGCTACGGCTGCTGCCGGCTTGAAGCGGAGCAACTCCCCTGCCGAGTAGAAGAGCCTGTCCAGAATCGCGCACAGGGAACCGTTCGGGCCGGCGTAGTAGGTCGGTGAACCGACGACAAGACCGTCCGCTCCGGCCAGTTTTCCGTGCAGCGTATCGTACAATTCGTCCCGAAAGACGCAGCGGCCGAGCTCGCCGCATTTGTTGCAGGCGATGCAGCCCTGCACGGCTTTCGTGCCGATCGAGACGATCTCGGTCGTAATTCCCTGCTTTTCGAGCGCCGAAGCTACCTCGGAGAGTGCAAGAAACGTATTCCCCTGTTTACGGGGACTTCCGTTAATGAGTAAGACTTTCATAATCTTGTTTTTTATTGTCATTCGTTCGGATCGGCCGGTCGATCGCCGCCGGACTCTTTCCGCCACAACTGATAGCTGTTCACGAAGTTCTGCCACATATTATTTATTGGCATTCATATTTGCCTGAATATTAGCAATTAGAATAACTGCTGCCTTGTATCGAGTAACAAAATAGCAACAAAACAAATGGCAAAAAGAGCCCTCTCAACAGATGCTATTTTCCTATGCCCGCGAAGTCTTCCTATTAAATTCCTTTGCAAAAAATTAGATGCCCCATTATCACAAAAAGAAGGATTAAGACACCAATCTTAACCCTTCTCTGCCATATTGTCAGTGATAGCGTGATATTCCGTCAGTTGCTTCTGCCAAAAATAAGCTATTTTATAGTTGGCATACCTATTGATATAAACAATTTGGCTTTTAATCTCAATCAGATAGGAGGTGCTTATGACATAAACAGACTACAAATCCGCAAGGCGAATTGCTAACCCTGAACAACGATGGCTATGGGTAATGAAGAACCATATTCTCTCTTTAAAACGGCTGCAAATATAACGATTCACCTATGATTTTGCAATAACGCAAAACAATATTTATGCCGGCCATCCCCAAAAGAATAATAAATATGAAACATTATTACGTAAATAAAAAATCCTCAAATCAGAGGAGAACACGAAGTTCATTCTTCGGATTGCATCTACTTGCCAACACTTGAAAATCGGCAATATTTAGGTTATTTTAATAATTGTGCCGAAGCCGTTAAAGAGGCGCGTAAATTTTACGCTAACGTAGATGGCTGTTTCTACTGCTGTCCTCAATGCCATACAAAGTAAAGATGGGCAAGAATCAACATGTCGTAAAAACTCCGGATGGGTGGGGTGTACGAGGCGAGCATAACACTCGGATTACTCAAAAATTCGATACTCAGAAAGAGGCAATAGCTAAGGCAAGAGAAATAGCTATCAACCAAAGTCCGAACTTTTCATTCATGGCGAAAATGGTCGGATTCGAGAACGCAATAGCTATGGTAATGATCCTTATCCTCCCAAGGGATAATTTACGTTCTTTACCCCACCTTAATCGGGTGGGGTATTTTTTGCACAACATATTGCATTTTTTCTTGCACTTTCCAATACGAAATAATCTAAACGCTTTAGCACACCGTTATAATGATTATCTTTGTAAAGCAAATAATTGCCGAGACAAATGGGGATAGTGAATTTCGTAAAAAAAATATAGGTCGCTCCAAAACGCCGCCCTCTATTGATATATCAATTAGAGATCATGATAATTACCCGACAGAGTATATCAGAACGCTGACGTTCAACGAAGCGTTCAACATTTTGCTGTCTCAAGATAAATTCATAGCCCGAAGCGACTACAAGCACCTTGTTGAACAATACCGTGATTTATCGCAATCATACGCAATACTCGCACAATCGAATATACTGAACGAGTATGTAGCCAAGCACAATCTCGATATAAAAGCTATAAACTGCTTTCGGACGGCATTCGATGAAATGGCCGACTTTGCAACGGAATCGCCGACGATTCGTAAGCACAATGACGCCTATATTTCGCACCATATCAAATCGGAGAAGTTCTATCTCGACAACATTCTCAAAGCCTGCGATCCTGCCATATCGCTCGACCGGGAACAGCGGGAAGTCGTGCTTTCGGAAGAAGATCATACGCTGGTAATCGCTGGGGCCGGGGCGGGTAAAACGACAACTGTGGCTGCCAAAGTGCGCTATCTTGTAGAAAAACGCGGCGTTGATCCGAGCAAAATTTTGGTTATCTCCTTTACTAACAAAGCTGTCGAGGAACTCCGAGGACGCATCAATAGTAATCTGGGCATACCTTGCCCCATCAGCACCTTTCATTCCGTCGGTTATACGATTTTGCGACAGGGTGACGAGGACCGTAAAAAGATAGTCGGGGAAGGATACATGTACACAGTTATCAATAACTATTTAAAATCGTCCGTGCTGCGTAATCCCGAAGTAGTGGATAAATTGATTCTCTTCTTCGGCTCCCTATTTCACCGCGCCTTACGAGGGAGAAAAGCTCAACGAATATTTTCAGTTCGTCGCCAAAGCGGACTGCTCGACCCTGAAAGGCAATCTGCGCGAATACGTTCAACATATCGTCGATCGTAAAACGCTGAAGACGCAAACGTTGAATAACGAGGTTTTGCGGTCGATGGAAGAGGAGCGGATTGCAAACTTTCTATATATGTATCAGATAGAATACGAGTATGAACCGATATACCAGTATCCTATCCTCGATGCGAACAAACCCTATACGCCTGACTTTCGTATAAAGCAAGGCAATAAAATTTCGTATATCGAACACTTCGGGATAACAGAAGATCATCGAAGCGATCGTTATACGCCGGAGGAGTTGGAGAAGTATATCTCTCGGATCGACGACAAAAAGCAGGTGCATGCAAAGCATAAGACCGATTTGATATATACATACTCGCAATACGCCGATGGCCGGGACTATCTTCTTCATTTACGAGAGCTACTCGTCGCGCATGGGTATGAGTTGAACAAACGTCCGACGGAGGAGGTCTACAAGAAATTGATCGAGACGGAAGAGAGCAAATACATCACACGCCTGACTTTTTTGCTCTGTACCTTTATCAACAACTTCAAGACGCAAGGCTACGGACTGGAGAAGTTCGCAGAGTTCAAGGCTGCGAATAAGAATGTCCGTACCAAATTGTTTCTCGACATCTGCAAAGTTTGCTACCATGAATATCAAAAAGTATTGGAGGAGCAGCATTGCATCGACTTTCAAGATATGATCAACGAGTCGGCCGAGTTGATTCGCCAAAAGCGTATCGGCAAGGAACAGCTCGATTACAGATATATCATTGTAGACGAATATCAGGACATTTCACGGCAGCGTTATAACCTGATCAAAGAGTTGTCGCAGTTGTGTAATGCCAAAATCATGGCAGTAGGTGACGACTGGCAATCTATCTATGCGTTCAGCGGCTCTATCCTTCCGTTGTTTACCCGGTTCTGCGAAGCCGTCGGTTATGGGCAAGAGTTGAAAATCACACGCACCTACCGTAATGCTCAGGAGATAATCGACATTGCCGGAACATTCGTACAGAAAAATTCGGCGCAAATCAAAAAGGAGCTCGTCTCTCCGAAGCGAATCATCAATCCGGTTATCATTTACCCGTATGTCGAAACTTTCGATAAAGGAAAAGAGCGGCCGGAAGGAGGCCGTTACCATTATTTGGGGGTTGCTGTGAATAACGCAATCGAAGAGATATTGGGATACAATTCGGACGAAGGCAAATCCCGAATCGTTTCTATTCTTTTGATCGGCCGCTACGGATTCGATGCGAGGAATCTCTGCTATTCCAAGCAATTCAACTACGACGAGAAAACGGGGAAGGTTTATTCGGTAAAATACGGAAGCAAAATCAAACTCCAGTTTCTGACGGCTCACAGCTCGAAAGGGTTGAGTGCTGACAATGTGATTATCATCAATGCAAAGGATGAAATCTACGGATTTCCATCGAAAGTGGATGATGACCCGGTGCTGAACTTGGTTGTATCGAATGATACTTCGTATAACTATGCCGAAGAGCGGCGGTTGTTTTATGTAGCACTGACCCGAACCAAGAATCGGGTATTTATCGTTACTCCCGAAAAACGCCCCTCGGAGTTTATCAAGGAGCTGTTGAGCGATCCGAAAAGCTATCCCAATGTTACGCTGCAAGGAGAGCTGAAAACCGACCTCGCCATCTCGAATGTCGTGAAAGATCGTTGCCCGATATGCGGCTATCCGATGCAATTTCGGTGGAATAAAAATTACGGATTAAGACTATGGATTTGCACCAACGATCAGGAAATCTGCGGATTTATGACCAACGACAAGCGCGGCGGTGAGCTATCCATTCAGAAATGCGACTGGTGCAAGGATGGCTACTTGATTGTCAAAGGTGGCCGCAGTGGCCCGATTTTAGGTTGTACAAATTATAAATCGGACAAATCTGGATGCGGCCGACTGCTCAGTCTGGAACATTATCGTGTATGGAGAAAGGACGACTTCGGCATGGAAGATCCGTCGAAAGATAGACCTGCTTACTTCTGTATTCCTGAATCTTCCGCAGGGAACTCACAAGCTCCTGAGATGATTCCGGCAAAGGCAAATCCTGTGATGAAGAAAAAGGCTGAAATCTACACGATCGGCTATTCGGAACGGATGATCGAGAAAGACGGATTCAAAGTGCTTGTAGATGCGAATGGCGACATACTTACCGACATGCAACTTCTCGCCAAGTTGCGAACTCTAAGACAAACAATCGCACAAGAGAACGGAGTGGCAGCGTCTCGCATCATGTACGATTCAGTATTGGTATTATTGGCGACAGACAGACCGTTGACCCGCGAAGAGTTTATCGACATAAAAGGAATCACTATCAGTACATATATGCGATTCGGTGAACGATTCATTGCAGAAATCAAGAAACACGTCGAATCCTAATTGCAGAAAAAGCGATGCGTTACACGCATCGCTTTTTCTGCATGAATAAAATGCTACAAATCGTCCATTGCCGCCGAACGGACCGTATCCGTATTTATTTTGTCGTAGTATTTGAGTAAAACGAAATACTGTCCGAAATCACCTTTCTGCAAAGATAATTGATATCGCCTTTCGTCGTCTCAAAGGTCGTGTACCAAGTACAGCGATCCATCATCAGTTCATGCAATTTTTCATTGTTCGTATTTGGGTTGGTCTCCCTTGAAACTGCTCCACTACCTCATTCGGTTCGCCATATTTTTGAGTTAACATGGATTTAAGATGGTCATAATCTCTTTCCAGCGAGCTCCAATCATCATGCGAGGGAAAGATTACACCGATTGTGCTGACTACATTTACAGCTTTTAGCGTGGAAACGCCTACCGTACAACTTTTGAAGCCAGCGAAATCACCTTGCAGAATAGCTGTACCGTCCTGCGTCCCAAGATATGAAAACCCGGCTGCTTTCATTTTTGACACATATTCATTAAGAGTTCCGTCGATAGGTACTCCTTTGAAAGATAGATGCTCCGATTTGTCTTGCGCCGATGAAATAAAAATTGTGCTTACAAAAAGCAATGAAAAGATTAACCGTTTCATAATAAGATTGTTTGAGCTATTTTTATTTTGCGAATAAATCATCTAAGGCGCGCTTTTATCGCTTGACGAATATCGTCCGCTTCGGTCGAGCCCTGTCCCTCTGCGGTGCAGGAGCAGAACATTTCGTGCGTATACGCCGATATGAATTGATCGTCACCTCTATTGTGTAGCCTAATCCACGGTTTCGCCTGACACTTTCGCCATAGTTTACAATTAGCGTCTCTTTTTGCTAATTCGGGATTCAGTTCCGGCAGTATTACATATCCTTTTTTGAATCAGTATTCCTGCAATGACATCGCTGGGGTTGACGCTTTTGGTCGTCGATGATCCGTAGATTCCATACTGTCCTCCGTAGGTGCTTCCCGTGCTGGATGTTAATTCCTTAGTTGGTGAAATGTAGGCATATTTGAACATTTCAATCGGAGAATTTTTTACAACTACCGGAGCTCTGAGTGGGGCACAAGCATTCATCAGTAGGATGATGCAAATCGCCAAAGTCAATCTTTTAAGAGTATTCATATGCAATCTGTTTTTGTTCTCCAGCTGCCACAAGAACCTTTATAAAACACGGAAGCGTGGAACTGCAATGCCACGTTCTAAGTCGGAGGTCGTAGGAATAACCTTTATTCAGAGATATGGTAATAGCAGCCCACGCTATACGCGTGAGAACCATTACGCCTTTCTCTCTGAATAGTCTTGAATTTCCTACGTTCCCGACTTCGAGATAAGCATAACGCTTCTTTTCATATGTTTGGAAAGAGTTGTCTCTATCCAAATACAAAAGTAATTAAAAACAGAATAATTCATTATTCCATTTGCGATTTTCTGAAACAGGGTTTCAAAATTTCGGCCCTTTGTATTTTTGTTGCCTTACGGGTTGGCAAAAGGCATTTCGTAATTTCTCGAATTTCTCCTTGCACCACTCCTTGAACGGTATTTTGTCGATATTGAGTTGTAGTTCTCGTTTGTCGGTCGGATCGGGTGTAATTTGCGCCGTTACTCGTTCAACCGTGAATTTGTAGTCGTGTTTTTCGGAGTATAGTTCTCCGCTGTATTCGAGCGGCTTACCCTTGATAAGTGTTGCGGTCTGTTTGTCATTGAAACCAGCGGTTCGGCAAACGCTCTCCATTCGGATCATTTCGCGGAAATAGGGAAACCACTTCACGGCTTTTGAGAGAGCCGTTTTCAGTAGCGACATTTCTTTTTCGTGTCGCTTCGTCAGGTTCGCCGTCTGGGCTGCGTGCCGTGCCTGCATTGCCGTAAGTTCTTGGCTATGGTCGCTCTGCATGGTTTGAATCTTCGTTTGCAGAATTTCAATCATTTCATCACGTGCGGTAACTTCTTGCCGTAGCACTCTGATTTCCTGCTCCTGCCGCTTGACTTTCGAAGTTCCGATCATCGACCCGATACCGTCGAGAATGGTTGAACCGACCTCGGCGGCGGAGTTTTTTAGCCGCTCAGTTTTCAGCACCCCTTTTACTGCGTTCAGTTCGGCTGTGGTTTGATGCAATTCTTCACGCACCGCCTGTTCCTGCTTCGTGGCATGTTCAACGGCTTTGCGCTTCTCCTCCTCGATGCGGAGCAGTTCGCCGATATTGTCCTGCAAGTTCTGCTGTCGGGCAATGGCGTTGCGATAAAACTCGTGCGTCGTAACATGTCGGGCTTTCGAGCCGTCGATACCTCTTTGTAGTCCGTATTTAGCCATTGCTGCGGCATAGGTATCTTGATACTCTTTCAGTTTGACACGCGACATTACATCATCAGCGCACAACCGAGGACGGGACGCAGATTTTGTGCGGTATTTCCGCTTGTCGGGTCCATCGGTTTGCTCCTTTCGGACTTTACGACGTTCGCCAGTTACGATAGGAACGACCGCAGCGTGGATGTGCGGTGTCGCTTCATCCATGTGCAATACTGCCGAAACGACATTTTCGGCTCCGAAAGTTCGCCGCAGCCATTCGAGGTTATCGGCACACCACGCTTTCAGACGTCCCTCTTGGACGATGTGTTGCATATCCTCTTGTGTACCGGTCAGCATGACACGAATTATTCGCACTTGATTCGTGCCGATTTTGCGGGTCAGTCCTGCATGTTCGAGCCGATGGTTGATCGCTTCTGTTCGGTCGGCGACACCCTCCGGATATTCGACGAGTTCTTCGTTCAGGTAGGTCAGTTCAGGTATGGCATTGGGCGGCATCTTAGTACGTGCGATATGGGCGGTCATCGGCACTTCATTGTCCGGCGACTTATCCAAATGCAATACGACATATCCCATGATTCAGTAATAATTTTGCGGTTGATGATTTCGGTTGTCGGGTTTTCGACCGCATATGCGGTCGGCGGCCGGAACGGTCGCAAGGGGTTTCCAAAGGGTTGCCCTTTGGCCTATTGGGGCTTTTTTTCAGCGTCGGCGTGCCGATGCGTTGAGAAAAAGCCCTAATAGGCTATGGCTTTTCTGTAGAGGAAAAGCCGCGGGCGCGAAGCGGCCGAATGGTGGGAGACATTACAATTTGCGTCCGCGCGACCGCCTGTGCTCTTTCACGGGAAGACGACTGCGCAGATAGTCGTTCAAGTCGTTGTACGGCCGATAGTGAATGGATTGGTCGGAGAGGTTCCGGCATGCCTTTTTCAACTCGTCCGTCGCTTTGCGGCCCGCATCGTCGTTGTCAAGATAAGCATAAACCTGTTCGTGCGACGCGATGAACGGTAAGGCTTTGGCAAGGTTAGTTACCGAGTTCAGCACGACGATATTGTGCGGCGGGGTCGGGTTGCGTTTGAATGTCAGAAACGATAGGTAATCCATAAACCCCTCGAAAACGAGACACGTCGGATAATCGCCGCGGCGGGTCGTCGGGGCTTTCGAGGTGCAGCCCTTGAAATAGCGGTTGCGCAGTTCCCAACCTCCGGCATCGTTGCGGAATCCGATGGCGAAATAGGATTTGCCGGCCACACGATAATGCACCTCCGAACAATGTGCACGAGCTGCGGCAAGGTCGATGCTCCGTTCCGTGAGGTAAGCGAGCAAGGCAGGATTTTCCAACGGACAGATTTGCTCTATCGTGATAACCGATTCGTGGTGTGGCGGTACGGGGTTGCTGTACCCGTGAAAAGAAAAAGCGGGCGTTTCGGAAATCCTCTGCTCCAGCCGCCGCATGGCCTCCCCTGCACTGCACCGCTCCATGCGCATCACGAGGTCGATCAGCGTGCCGCCCTCGCCTGCACCGTAGTCGATCCACAGGTTCTTGTCGTAATCTACTTTCATGCTGGGTGTGCGATCTTCGCGCAGCGGCGAATGATACAAGCCGTAATAACTTCTATCCTTGGCCGGACGGATGCCCTGTGCGGCGAGGTATTCCCGTATCGGGAACTTATTGATTGCTTTTGCGTCCATAAGCTGTTTTTCTTTCACTCGGTTTATCGGTACGGTTCGGGGTTTAACCCGCCGTACCGGTTTAGAATGGTTTAATAATATATACCCCCGTCCCGGACTAAACCGCACGTGGGGTCAATAATGAAACTCGGGATTATAGCGGTAGAACTTATCCTCCTTGACGATCATCCGCTTGTTCTCCAGAAAGACTTTGAGCTGTTTGGCCTTGTTGATGCCGAACGAATGGCCGATGGCGGCATAGCTGCTCTGCAACCGTCCGATAAGCGACGAATAGGAAACCCGGTCAGCTTCGGAAAACAACAGCTCCAGCGCTTCGCGGTGCTTGGCCTCGCAGACCTCGGCATAATCGAAACTCTTGGCGGCTGTCGTCGGTCGAAATTGGTAACCCTTGACCGGCTCGGGCAAGGCGTCGGCGTTGATGCGAAAGGCGAACGGCTCGAAATCGCGGTCGCGGATGTGCATCGCCGCGACGGAACTTACATCGCGGTCGAAGTCGTCTTTGGTAATTTGCAGCACGGTTTCGGCCTTGTTGTTCAGCTCCGTGCCCAGATGTCCGCGCGTGTTGTCGTCGCCCTTGTTCAGATGCAGCACCGTATGGATGTGGATACGCCGCTCGTCCGTCCATTGCATCAGCTTCGTGATGAGGTCGGTCGCCTCGCCCGGGCTGTTGATGTCGTGCGCCAGATCGCGGATGCCGTCGATAACGACCAGTCCGAGGTCGTCGAGGTCGTAGATCGCCTCCTCGATCTTCCGCAGCCGCTCTTTGGTGGCATAACCGCGCAGGCACAAGAACTCCAACAACGGCGGATGCGTATCGGTCGGCAATCCCGCCAGCCGCAGAATCCGGCACAACACCCGCTTGCAATGGAAGCGGCTCTGCTCCCGTATCGACGTAGAGGATGCGCCGCCTCTCCGGCGGCAAAGAGGCCGAATAGTTCAACACCGTGCCGCCCATCATAGCTGCCGCCACGATTGCGCAGACGTTGAACGTCTTCTTGCTCTTTGCCTTACCGGTAGAAGCGCTGAAATTCCCCAAAGTCCCGATAACCGAATCATCGACCCGCAGAATCACGGGAGGAGCCGTGAACTCGTCCGTAACGAACAGACGGGCCGAACGCCATGAAGAAGCCGGAACCGAATCGGAATCACGCTGCGCATTCATCGCTACTTCTTCTTCGAGGAGCGGCCGAGCAGGTATTGCTGTGCTTCGGCTTCGATCTGTGCCTGCGTCTTGATAGGATTGCGACGCAACCATGCCTCCAGCTCCGCGCGCTCGAAATAGAGCATCTTACCCTGCGGCTTGTAGTGCGGAATCAGATTGCCCGACGTCAATTTGTAGAGGTAGCTTTTCGAGAGGTTCAGAAAACGGCTGGCCTCCTCGAAGCTCAACACGTTTTTGGTGTGAAACACCTGCTTTTCGAGTTCTGCAACTCGCATCTCAATACTTTTCTCCATAATTCGATGGATTTTAAATAAAACAAATGGAGTGCATGCCCTCCGTGTCTTGTAACCGTTACGGGGCAAATATATTGAGGATAAGCTTGATAGAAGATTGACCTATCTTTGAGGTCTCAACCTGTTCTTAAAGTCTTTTCACTTGCATGAGATACTTTTCAAGGGTTGCGTATTTTCCCTCTACACCAACGTCGCGGATGTAGTTGGTCGCTGTAGATAAGTCGCTTTGATTGATGTATTTATCGCGTGATGTATCTTTCGAGAGGAAAAGTTTGTGATTGGCGATGACAGATTGCCAGTTGGGGGTTATCAATCCGCGGCTGCTCAATCCCGAGAAAAAGAAGGCGACGAGGCGGTTGTTGTTCGACCGCACGATCGCTTCGGGTTTGCAGGCAAAAATGGCTTTCAACTCGTCCGCCGACAACGATACGTTGAACATCTTGACGTCGTTGATGGCCGCAGCGAGGTGGGCGATCTGCTCGTCGGTCAGTATCGAATCGAACGGATTCTCCGTTTCCGCAATGGGCGGCGCAGCAATAGAAGCCGACTTCTGCGAAGATTCCGATATGGATATTTCCCTTTGCCGCAAGTAAGCGGCATAACGTTCTCGGACGACAATGTTTACGACAGCAGAAAAATAAGGAAGTTCGGCATCATAGGTCGTGTTATCCCGCTCGTATCGGGAGTAGTCGAACGAGGGTGCGGAGAATGCAAGATACTTTTTCTTTTCATCGGCATGCAGCGCCTCGAAGAATCCGCCCTCCCAAAGAAATGCAGGTTCGGAGTAACAGAACCGGAGGTCGGACAATACTGAGTGGTGCAAATACAACTCGGCCAGCTCGTCGGCAATCCGGTTATATTCAGCCTTTCTGCTCTTGTCGCTGGTCGGGGTCAAGTCGTGCGGTTTTCGTCGCAATACACTCCTCCAATACCCGGCAAGCGTGTTTGATGCAACGATCGAATATCTTTTGCAGCTCGTCGAACTGCGGTTTCAACTCCATACCTTCCATAATCCGTCTTGTTTCATACGAAGATACGAAAAACTGTTGAAAAAGAAAAACGTGCGAATCATCGTCCGCACGTTTAGCCTCTGTTTCAGTCGGTCAGATTCGGAATCAACCCGATGGCTTCCTCTTTCTTCTTGTCCACGATTTTGGCGTAAATCTGCGTCGTAGCGATATTCTTGTGGCCGAGCAACTTGCTGACGGTATATAAATCGGCGCCTAAAGTCAGCATCATCGTGGCATGAGTATGACGGGCGACGTGAAACGAGATGTGTTTGGTTATTCCAGCGACTTTCGCCCAATGTTGCAACGTGTCGTTCACCGTCCCCTCGTGCGTCAGCGGAAAGATATAATCACTGTCGTTCGCCTCGCCGCGCTCCGGCAGCCATTTCAACGCCTCGTCCGAAATCGGCAGGTAAAGCGGTTCTTTGGTTTTCTGCATCGTGATTTCGATACGGACACGCCCGCCGCTCCGTTGTAAGTCGCACCACCTCAATTTGCGAATGTCGCTGACGCGCAGCCCGCACAGGCAACTGAACAGAAAAGCCCGCTTGACGATCTCGTGCCGACATTCGGTATTTATCAGCGTCTTCAACTCGTCGAGTGTCAGATACTCGCGGCGGCTCGGTTCCTGCCGCACTTTACTTGCGAAATCGAACTCTTTGGTCGGATTGACGGTAATGATTCCCCTCTTTGTAGGCACGGTTGATGGCCGTTCTCAAAGTACCGTAATAGGAAACAACCGAATTGGCGCTTAACCGCCCTCCGGTTTTCAATACGCCGTATTTGCTGGCCTTCGGCATCTGCCGCAGGTAATCGGTAAACTCCGAAAGAAACTCCTTATCGACGTCCCGAAAAGCGATATAGTCGCCGCGAAACAATCTTAACGCTCGGACGGTATTGAGCACCGTTCGTGCATAGTTCCGGCTTCCCTGCTCGGCGGACTGCTTCCCGATATTTTCCAGATAATCGAGCAGGTTCACTCGGGACTTGTTCGTGTTCTGGAATCCGTGCGCGTCGTTCTGCACCTCGACGATCCGTTTGCTCTGAATCGCTTTGGCAAGGGCGAGCGTCACTTCGTTCTTCGCCTTGTCCTCCCGCGTTCGCTCGGGAATAAGGTATAGCTTCAGAAACTCGTATTTCCGTTTGCCACCGACATAGTTCTCCTTGCGGATCACGTCGCCCGTATAGTACTCCAAATAGATGGATTGATTCCCGTTGGAGAGTTGCTTGAACCGGATTCGCACCGGCTCCTTCAATTTGACCGTCTGTTTCTGCTTCGCCATACCCTTCCCGTTTGTTGCTTCAACGGCAAATATAGCGAATTTGTTTTGTTTCCGCAGTATTTTCGAGTAACAAAATAGTAACAAATATCGGGCAATTATGGGCTTTGTCGGGAAAATTGCAAAAACAACCGAAAATCCCGCAATCAAATATAAATCATTAAAACACAGTGGTTTATATTTGGTTTTTCATCGTTTCTCTATCCTTTTTATAGATTTGATAACTATTCACAAAGTTCTGCCACACGATATAGGCCGTCGGGGCGACCGACGAGATCGGATCGAGAAACGATTGCGCCATCCAGACGGCCAGCACCGTATTCTTCTGTCCGAGCGACTGTCCGCCGGCGACCGCATCGCCGTAGCGACGTCCCAGCCAGCGGCCGAACCTGAACTGCACGAGGCAGATCACGAGCGCCGTGGCAGCCAACGCGGTCTCGACGGCGCCGTCGGCCTCGGGATGATCCAGAATGAAGGTCGTCGTGCGGTCGATGATGACCGTCAGCGACACGAGCCACAGGTAGAACGAAATCTGACTGTGGGCGGCTACCCAGCCGCTGACCTTCGGTATTAAGGCGCGGCAGCCCTGCGCGGCGGCGAAGGGCAGGATCAGCAGCGGCGCGACCCTGGCCAGTATGACGGCCAGCGAGCAGTCGCCGCTGCCGACCACCGAGAGGATGAAGGGTGCGACGACGGCGATCGTCATGTTGCAGAGCAGGCTGAACGTGGTCATTGAAACGATGTCGGCGCCCAGCATTCCGCCGATCACGACGGCGGCCATTGCGATCGGTGTCAGCACGCAGATCATCCCGCCTTGCGCTACTGTCGGGCTGAACGGCAGCAGAATCCCGTAAACGGCCACGCTGAAAACGATCTGCGCCGTCAGCAGCCAGAGGTGAAGCGGTTGCAGCCGCATACTGCGCACGTCGACGCGGCAGAAGGTGAAAAAAGAGCATCAGGAAGATGAGCGACGGAGTAATCATTCCGCCGCTGGCCGTTTCCAACGCCGCGATCGGCCGGCAGAACATCGCCCCGACCACCATACCGAGCGGCATCGAAACGGTGCGGAGGTTATGCGGATGCGGGAAGGTCATCTCAGCCCAACAGCTCCCGGACTTTGGCCGAAATGTCCTTGCCGTCGGCCTGTCCGGCAAGCCGCTTCGAGGCAACGCCCATGACCTTTCCCATCTCCTTGACCGAGGTGGCGCCCACTTCGGCGATGACGGCACGCACGGCTTCGGTCAACTCCTCGGGCGACAGCTGCCGGGGCAGGAACTCCTGCATCACGGCCACCTGCGCCAGCTCCTCCTCGGCCAGATCGGCACGGTTCTGCTGGCGGTAAATCTCGGCCGAGTCGCTCCCCTGCTTGGCCAGCTTGGCGATGATCTTCACCACGTCGGCATCGGGCAGTTCGACGATCTCCGTACCGGCGGTTTTCGCCTCGATGATGTACTTCTTGATGTTGCGCAGCGTTTGCAGACGCACGGGCTCCTTTGGCCTTCATAGCCTCCATGATACCCTTCGAGATTTGTTGTTCGAGTGACATAACAGGTAATACTATTTAATTTGTTGTAAACATACTATTTGCGCGGTTCTAGAAAATTCATGATCTGCTGCATCAGCCGGTCGCGCTGTCCCTCGTCGACGATCGCCTCGAACGGGAATCCCATCGCCAGCGAACGGTAGTCGCCCGTGTAGCCCACGGCGGCGGTCTGGTCGCCGTCGTCGTACCGCATGACGGTGAACCCACCCCCGACCGGACGCAGCGCGTCGGGAGCCTCGACGGGATAGAAGTCGCGGCACGGCTCGGTGTTGAAATAGAACCGTTCGCGATCCATGCGGGCCGGCGAAGCCACGATGCGCGCCTCGCCCCGGCGCGAAGCCTGTCCCCCGCGATAATCGTACCGAAGAACCGACTTCACGAATGCCCGCTCTTCATCCGTCGACGCAGGCGACCGCCACGGATCGGTGGCGATGAAACTGCCCGACACGAAGAGCGAACGACCCGAAGCGGTGAACTCGCCGAGTGCACGCCGCAACCCCTCGGGAAAGACGCGGAACTCGACGCCGCTCGTGCCGCGCCCCATTTCGACGGAGCGTTGTTTGCCGAAAATCACATCCATGAAGAAGTAGTCGTCGGTCTTCACCTCCCCCTCAGCCAGCGCCGCGGCCGAAGCGGAACAGAAGGAGTAGCCCGCCCGCACGATCGATGCGCCGTGCAAACGCGGATAGTCGAACGTATTGCCGCCTATGACCTGCGTGGCGTAATCGCTGTAACACGATCCGAGCGCCTCCTCGTCGTTCTCCGCCTCGGTGAAACGCCGGTCGAACACCCGCTGTTCGCCGATGAACGAAATATCGTGCCGGTCGGCTACCCCGCTGTCCAGTCTGCGGTAGAAACCCGCCAGCGAATCGCCCTGGATGCTCAGCGGCGCGCTCACGCGGTCGAAGCCGTTGACCACCAGCACGCGCCCCTTCGGTTCAGGCACCCATGCCGCCGAGAGCGTTTCGCTCGGAAAACTCTCGCCGCCGGCGTTGGTCGCCGTGACGCGGTAGCTGTAAATTACGCCCGGTTCCTGTCGCACGACGGTCGATGTCCCGTCGACCGGCACGCCGTTGTCGAAATCGCCGTCGCCGATACGGGTGTAGAGAACATATCCCGTCGGCGAAGCGCTCGCTTCGAGCGGATCCTCCACGCCGTGCCATTGCAGCCGCACTTCGTCGTCGCGTTCGGCGAAGACGGCCGAAAATCCTTCGACGGGCAGAGGCTGGACGACGCAGGGACGGCCGTACTGGAAGCTGACGTGGCGCAGGATCGCCTTGTAGATCGCACGCGACACGAGGAATTTGAAGCGCGGATCGCTGCCGTAACGCATGTCGGCGAAATTTTGGTGCGACAGCAGTTCGAGCAGCATCGTCGGCGCCGCAGGAACGCGCGCTTCGTAGTAGGAGCGATTCCACAATCCGCGCCGGCGCCATTCGGGTTCGTAGGTGGCGCGGATGTCGCCGACGATCTGACTCATCACCAGATCGGTCAGGTCACGCGACAGGTAGCGGCTGGCTGGCCCCCCTTCGAAGCGGCCGCCGTTCTCCTGTGTGAAGTAGATGCCCAGCGTGCCGATCGTCTCGTCGTTGCGGCGCACGCCGGCGTCGGAGTGGAAGGCCAGCGCCATGTCGACGGGAATGTTCAGACCCTCTTCGTCGGGCAGCCGTTCGAGCCGCCCATGAGCGCGTTGACCCAGTGGGCGCGCGACATGTAATCCTCCTTGTAGTCGTCGAGCCCCTCCTTCTGGCGGTAAACCGTTTCGGGAAATCCCGCCCATTGCAGCCAATAGCGGGCGCCCTCGCAGAAACGGGGATAACCGCTCGGCTCGCAGAAATAGTCGGTATCCTGCGTGCGGAACTCCACAGCAGGCGTGCGGGCGACGTTGCCCATGCCGCCGCCGATCTTCACGGCGTCGGCCGTCACGACGCGGTTCTTTTTCGACGAGCGGTTGCTCAGCGTGACCAACGCAGGATTTTGTCCCGCCGCGAAGCGGAATGTCCCCAGATAGATCCATGTGCCGCCGCCCATGGTCTGATTGACCGCGAAACGGCTCTCGCCGCCCAGATGGCGCACCGTGTAGAGGGCATCCTCCGAACTGCGTTCGACCGTCTTGTAGGAGACGTAGACGGCGTATTCGCCGCTCGCGGGCAGGTCGGCGCTCCATTCGGCACGGCTCTCGCGGCCGTCGGTTACGGTCTGCACGCCACGTGCCGTCCCCTCCGCAAAGGGGTTCTGGCACTCGACGTAGACCTCGCGCCGGTGTGCGAATCCCGTTCCCGCGTCGAACCAGCGGCGGTCGCCGGTGAATTCGACGTAGGACGATCCTTCGTCCACGCCCGCATCGTTGTCGGCGATCGCCTCCTCGGTCTGCACGTCGCGTTCGCGCGGCAACAGCACGTTGGCACCCGCCAGTTCGAGCATCGGCACCAGATAAGGCAGCACGTAACTTTGCGTGTAGAGGTCTTCGCAGGTCTCCCACAGCCGCGAACGCTGCCAGCGCCAGCGGTTCTCCTCCTGATCGAAATAGCGGCCGTGGCTCTGCCACATCGCTATGTGGCGCCCCGCGAGTCCGTGCGTCGGTTTCACGGGCGACGACAGGCGGGTCACCAGCGGACGGTCCGAACGGTTGGTGAAGGTCTTGCCCCGGCTGCCGCTGCGGTAGATCTGCGGAATCAGCTCCTCGATCGGGTGCTTGTCCGTCACGAGCGACAAGCGCCGACGGGCGAGCGAGGCGGGCAGCAGGCTGCGGATCGAGTCGTAGATCGCCGCCACGCTCCGCTCGCGGAAGGGATAGTAGGACATGCCGATCGAGGCGTAGAGCGTCAGGCGGTTGCCTGCGTCGACGACCTGTGTGACGTTCGTCTTGCAGCCCGCCACCTCGCGGTCGAGGATGCGGGTGAGCATCTGCGAAATCTCCTTCCGCTTTTCGGCCGAGAGGCCTTTGGCCGCAGCCGGGACGACCGACAGCAGCAGCGGCAGGAAGAGGATAAGGAGTCTGTTTTTCATCATTTTTACGAACCAGCAGCAACATGCCCAGCATGGTGAACAGGGCGTTGTAAATCAACAATTCGAAACCGATATGGTAACTCCACCACACGCGGGCCGCATATTGCAGCGATGCGCTCAGCAGCGGCGCCGCAACGGCCGCGAACGGTACCCAACGGTCGCGCACCCGACAACGGGTGAACATGCCGAAGGCGAACATTCCCAGAATCGGGCCATAGGTGTAGCTCGCCACCTTGTAGACGAGGTTGATGACGCTGTCGTTGCCGAAGGCCTCGAAACAGAGGATCAACAACCCCATGAGCACGGCCATGCCCACGTGCACGCGCCGGCGGACGCGGGTCAGCCGGCGTTCGTCGTAACGGCGCGTACCCTCCAAGATATCGACCGTAAAAGGAGGTGGTGAGCGCCGTGAGCGCCGAACCCGCCGCCGAATAGGTGCTCGAAATCAGTCCCACGACGAACAGGATACCGACGGCCGCCGGCAGACCGCCGCCGACGGCGACGAGCGAGAAGACCTGGTCGCTCTTTTCGGGCATCGAAAGGGCATTGGCATCCATATAGAGGTAGAGGAAGACGCCCAGCATCAGGAAGAGGTAGATGACCACCATCTGACTGAGTGCCGTCAGCACGATGTTTTTCTGCGAATCGCGCGGCGAGGCGCAGCTCAGATTGCGCTGCATCATGTCCTGGTCGAGCCCCGTCATGGCGATGAGCGTGAAGACGCCGGCCCAGAACATCTTCCAGAAATAGTGCGCCGAACGGGGATCGTCGAAGAAGAAAACCTGCGAGTAGGGGCTTTGCCGCACGGCTTCGAGCGCCGCAGGGAACGTCAATCCCAGTTCCCGCACGATGAATACGATGCAGAGCACGACGCTTCCTGACCAGGCAGACCGTTTTGAGCGTGTCGGTCCAGATCAGCGACTTGACGCCGCCCTGCTGCGTATAGAGCCAGACGAAGAACATCGTGACGGCCATGTTGACCCAGAACGGCAGTCCGTAGTGGTCGAAGACGAGCAGCTGCATGACGGCGCAGACGACATAGACGCGCAGTGCGGCGCCGAGCGATTTGGAGATGAAGAAGAACCAGGCCCCCGTGCGGTGGGAGCCCACGCCGAACCGGTCGTCGAGATACTCGTAGAGCGACACCACTTTCATCTTATAGAAGAGCGGGATCAGCACGAAGGCGACGACCATCTGCCCTACCGTGAATCCCAACACCATCTGCATGTAGGGAGAAGGAGTCGGCGGCCACCGATCCGGGCACCGAAATGAAGGTCACGCCCGATATGGCTGCGCCGATCATGGCCAGAGCGGCCATATACCATGGAGTGCGGCGGTTGCCCGTGAAGAAACCGGCGTTGTCGGCCTTGCGGCCCGAAAGGTAGGCGACGACGAACAGGACGGCGATGTAGACGGCGACCGTGAGGATGACTGCTGCTGGGGTCATGAGGCGTTTTTTAGTTCGGGCGGAGCACCCTTCGCCCAAAAGAGCAAAGTTAGTAAAAAAATCCGCGTTTCCGCCATACCGGAACGAAGTCGGAACCTGCCGGTGGTTACGGATTGCAGAGGGAATACGGAAAAATCGGAGACCGTGTTATCTTTTCGAGGTTTTATTTGTTTATTAAAAGAAATTGGCTACATTTGTTATAAAAATAACAGTAAATCGATCACGACACATAAATTCATCAAAATTAACTTTATCGTTTAATTATGGCAAAAACTCTCAAGATCCGGGATCTGACGCTGCGCGACGGACAGCAGTCTTCGTTCGCGACGCGTATGACGCAGGCGCAATCGATCGATGCCTACCCTACTACAAGGACGCGAATTTCTACGCGATGGAAGTATGGGGCGGCGCCGTGCCCGATTCGGTGATGCGGTATCTGAACGAAAACCCGTGGACGCGGCTCGAAACGATCCACAAAGCCGTGGGCGGCGTATCGAAACTGACCGCGCTCTCGCGCGGCCGCAACCTCTTCGGGTATGCTCCCTATACCGACCAGATCATCGACGGATTCTGCCGCAATGCCATCCAGAGCGGCCTGGGCATCATGCGTATCTTCGATGCACTGAACGACGTGAACAACGTGAAATCGACCATCAAATACGTCAAGCAGTACGGCGGCATCGCCGATTGCGCGGTCTGCTATACGGTCGATCCGAAATACCCCGAACCGGGATTCTTCGCGCGACTCACGGGGAAGAAGAAACCCCGCCCGGTCTTTACCGACGCCTACTTCCTCGACAAGGCGGAACAGATGGCAGCACTCGGCGCCGACATGATTACGATCAAGGACATGTCGGGCCTGATTCCGCCGATGCGCGTGAGCGGGCTGGTCAAGCTGCTCAAACAGCACGTCGACGTACCGATCGATTTCCACACCCACTGCACGCCGGGTTACGGTCTGGCGTCCGTCCTGAGCGCCATTTTGGCCGGAGCCGACATCGTCGACACCAACTGCTGGTACTTCGCCGAAGGCACGGGTGCGCCGGCCATCGAGTTGATCTACGTCTTCTGCAAGAAGTTAGGCATCGAATTGCAGGCCAACATGGAGGCCGTAGCGAAGATCAACGGCGAACTGAAAGAGATCCGCCGCGAACTGGAACTTTCGGTTTTCGGAGCGGAAAAGCCCGCACCGAAAGCCTTCGACCCGCTGACCGACACCCTGCCCGCCGAGATCGACGCCGAATTCGACAAGGCGATCGCTGCGGCCAAGGCCGGCGACGAAGCGGCGCTGCTGGCGGCCTGCCACAGGATCGAAGCCCATTTCGATTCCCCTGCTCCCCAACGAGCTGGTGAAGAACGCCGAAATTCCCGGCGGCATGTACTCCAACATGGTGGCGCAGCTCAAACAGCTCAAAGCCGAGGAGATTCTGCCCCGAGCCATGGAGCTGATCCCCACGGTGCGTCTGGCGGCCGGACTGCCGCCGCTGGTAACCCCCACGTCGCAGATCGTCGGTGCTCAGGCCGTCGCCTGCGCGATGGACGAGAAGGCCGGCCGGCCGATGTATACGACCAAGAGTTCGCAGTTCGTGGGGCTCGTCAAGGGCGAATACGGCAAGACCCCTGTTGCGATCGACCCCGAATTCCGGCTGAAAATCGCCGGCGTGCGTGAGGAGACGCCTTACGACACCTCGAAATACCAGATGCAGCCCAATCCCGAACTGCCCGAAGCCGGAGGGGTGAAACTCGCCGAGAACGAAAAGGAGGTGCTGCTGCTCGAATTGTTCCCGATGGTGGCGAAAACCTATCTGACGGGAGTGAAGGTGAAGGCATACGAGGCGAAGAAGGCCGCCGAAGCGCCGAAAGCGGAGACGAAGGCCGAGGAGGCCCCCGCCGGACAGCCGATCACGGGCAATACGGTCAACGCACCGCTGCCGGGCCGTATTCTGAGATCAAGGTCAAAGTCGGCGACAGCGTCAAGGCCGGTCAGAGATCGCCGTGCTCGAAGCGATGAAGATG
>VOFG01004388.1_pt1 | contig 71587 bp, 105 predicted proteins | sample 5384171 | NCBI WGS metagenome assembly VOFG01 (sample SAMN12384726, study PRJNA508395) | human gut metagenome | isolation source: healthy gut F | host: Homo sapiens
TCATCAGTTTACCCGATTCATTCCACGTTTTTCACTTTCAGTTCCAGATCCTCTTCCGGTTTCTTGTATTTCACCGCATTGTCCATCAGATTGAAGATCACATTCGTGAGATGCATTTCATCTGCAAATATAACAGGATCGGCTGCCTCAAGGTTCGATGTTATCTTACCATTATATCGTTCCACTTTCAGTGCAAAGGTATTGATCACTCCCGAAATCAGTTCGTTAGCATCAATTTCCTTCATCTTGAGCGTCGCCTTTTGACGGTCGAACATTGACATCTGAAGCACCTTTTCCACTTGAAAGCGCAAGCGCTTGGTCTCATCATTTATGACTCCCGATATATGCTGGAACATTTGCGGTGATTTTGCTACCGCGGGGTCCTTCAACATCTGTGCTGCCAGCGAGATAGTTGATATCGGCGTCTTGAACTCATGCGTCATGTTATTGACAAAGTCATTCTTCATTTCCGTCAACTTCTTCTGACGGAATACGATATAAATCGTAAAGATGAATGTCACCAACAACACCAACGTAAATATCAACGACGGAATCATGAAGCTCACCGAATCAAAGAGATAATCCCTTCTCCCCGGGAAATGAACTTTCAAAACACTCGTCTTTGCAGGTGGATCGATTCTTAAACAATGCCTGCTGATAGCCTCATCACTTCCTTTTTCTTCATAGTCCGCACAACGGTAAATACTTCACGTCCTTCTTTATCAAGCACTGCATAATGGAAAGGCAGATCTATACCATTATTATATAAATTCGCTTGCAGATAACCGTTCCAATCCCCGAACCGAACCCGTTCTCCAATTGATTTGTCACTTCGCACGTCTAATCATGTCCAACACCACCTCATCCAGCAAAGCCCGCTGATACATATAGCGATTCTTGATAGCCTCCCAACATCGAATTAGAAGTCTGGGGAATCGTATTTCGCCCACGTACCATTACTTTAGGAAGTTCAGACGGTTTGATAGTCATTACTCTCATTTCAAAATCAGAAATAATCTTTCCATCCCGTGACTTCACTTGAAATCGCTGTGTCCCCCGAACTACATTATCCTGTCCTAATGAAGTATTGTTTTCAGTCAGCGCTTTTCTTTCTGCTTCCGTAATATCTTCAACCAACCAGCGCTGGGTTTCAGCATATTCTACATCCTTGGAAACCTGCTCAGACTATTGCGTACAGCCGAGTCAAACTGTTCCTTCCGGGTTTTCATCATTTCCTCTATATAACTTACCTGCAAATACAGCAGGCTAAGGAAGGAAAGCCCCATTACAATACCTAATATCCAAATTGTTGACTTCTTCATAGCAACAAAATTAACACTCCCTAATTAACACTCCTAACACATTAACTTGATTTAACCGGAACTTCCGGAAATTAACCGTAAGAGGCTATTTAGGTTGTATTCTGATTACTACAACAATATAACCCTCCTTTGGTTTGCAAATTTAATAAAAAATTAAATTTTTCCATTCACGTTTTTCCATCTTTATTAATCATAGTTAAACAAAAACCGTCGTCTTTTACTTAAAAAAAAGACAACGGCTTTAACAAATTATAAAAACAGAGCGAAGTGAATTCTTTTATTCTTCGGCTTGTTTAGCTTCAAACTCCTTAACCAGCTTATCTTGTACATCACTTGGAACAAGTTCGTAACTGGCAAATTTCATGATAAATGAAGCACGTCCGCCGGTCAGCGAGCTAAAAGAGCAGTCGAGTATGAAGACATTTCCTTCAAAGGTACTTTAGCCACAAGTTTCTCGAAACCTTTTTCGCTACTCATACCCATAATCATAGCACGGCGTCCCTGCAAGTCACCCATCACATCACCCATCTTATCTGACGGCACAAATACTTCTACATCATAGATAGGTTCAAGAATCTTAGGGCCTGCGTTTTTGAAGGCTTCGCTGAAAGCATTACGACCTGCCAGCATGAAGGAAATTTCATTGAATCTACCGGGTGCATCTTTCCATCGTACACAATAACACGAACGTCACGAGCATACGAACCTGTCAATGGACCTTGCTCCATACGAGCCATAATACCTTTCAGGATAGCAGGTAAGAAGCGTGCATCGATAGAACCGCCCACGATACTATTAACAAACACCAGTTTACCGCCCCATTCCAACGGCACTTCTTCAGTACCTTTCACATTGATCTTGAATTCCTGTCCGTTAAACTTATACGTATCGGGAACAGGCATGCCTTCTATAGTAAGGTTCTACGATAAGATGAACTTCACCAAACTGTCCGGCACCACCCGACTGTTTTTTGTGACGATAATCGGCACGGGCTGCTTTCGTGATTGTTTCACGATAAGGAATCTTCGGTTCTTCATATTTGATTTGCAGTTTCTCATTATTTTCCAAACGCCACTTCAAAGTACGTAGATGGAATTCTCCCTGTCCGTGTACCAGCGTTTGCTTCAATTCTTTCGATTGCTCGATCACCCATGTCGGATCTTCCTCGCGCATGCGGTTCAAGATAGTCATCATCTTTTCCACATCAGCCTCGTTCACAGGTTTGATCGCACGGGAATATTTTGAATTCGGATATTTGATAAAATTAAACTTATAATCGCAGTCCTTCCCGTTCAGGGTATTACCCGTTTTCACGTCTTTCAGTTTCACGGCAGCACCAATATCACCGGCTTGCAGTTCTTCCACTTTCACACGGTTGCCACCGGCTACGACATAAATCTGTGCAATGCGTTCTTTCGAACCGCGATCCGCATTCAACAAGTCGTCTCCTTCGCGCACTTTACCACTCATTACTTTAAAGTAGGAAACTTCACCGATATGCGGTTCTACACTTGTCTTGAAGAAATAGAGAGATTCCGGACCGTTAACATCCGGAGCCACTTCTTTACCTTCCGTATTCTGTACTTTCGGCATTTCGGAAACAAAAGGAACAACATTTCCCAAAAATTCCATTAAACGACGAACACCCATGTCCTTACCTCCACAGACACAGAATACCGGGAACATACCTCTTGCAACCAATCCTTTACGAATGCCTTCACGCATTTCGTCTTCCGAAAGAGAGTCTTGTTCGAAGAACTTTTCCATTAGCCCTTCATCATTTTCGGCAGCGGCCTCCACCAATGCTTTATGCATTTCCGTAGCCTTTTCCAGTTCTTCGGCAGGAATATCTTCAATCACAGGAGCCCCACCCTCGGGTTTCCACGAATATTTCTTCATCAACAGTACATCAATCAAAGCATTGAAACCAGGACCGGTAGAAATAGGATATTGGATAGGAACAACTTTAGAGCCATAAGCTTCTTTTAATTGTTCCAGGATATTATCATAGTCGCATTTTTCATTATCAAGCTGGTTGACTAGAAAAATAACTGGCTTATTCAATTTTTCAGTATATCGGAAATGATTTTGTGTACCGACTTCGACGCCGTATTGGCCATTAAGAAGAATAATTGCTGTGTCGGTCACATTAAGTGCAGTTACCGTACTGCCTACGAAGTCGTCCGAACCCGGACAATCTATAATATTAAGCTTTTTATTGTTCCATTCTACGTGGAGAACGGTAGAGAAAACGGAGTAACCATACTCTTGTTCAACAGGGAAATAATCACTAACAGTGTTTTTGCGGCAATAGATCCGCGACGTTTTATAACACCACTCTCGAAAAGCATCGCTTCCACGAGAGTGGTTTTCCCAGAGCCAGAACTTCCCAACAAGGCAATGTTCTTGATTTCATTAGTCTGATACTTTCATAATACAAGATTTTTCACTAATACCATTCATTTAGTGTTGCGCAAAGATTTTTAAAACAATTATTTAGTAGTGTTACTAAACAATGTTATGTACCATTCATGAACAATTTTAGTGTTGCAGACAGGCAATTTAAAATTAGGGAAATTTCATATACAGCGGTGGTGTTAGAAAAACAATTCTTTGATATATGCAATGAACTGGAAATGAGGAAAGAATATTTGAAAGAGGAAAAGATAGAAACTGTTTATTTCGGCGGCGGCACTCCTTCCCAATTAGGAGAAGAAGATTTCCAACAAATATTTAAAGCCATACAAAAGCATTACGGACTGGAAGATTGCCGGGAGATTACCCTGGAAGCCAATCCGGACGATTTATCCAAAGAATACCTGCAAATGCTATCGGCTCTTCCCTTCAACCGCATCAGTATGGGAATACAAACTTTCGATGACGCAACTCTCAAATTATTGAAACGCCGCCATAATGCCCGGACTGCCACCGAGGCCGTCCGCAGATGCCGGGAAGCCGGTTATCAAAATATCAGTATCGACCTCATTATACGGACTGCCGGGAGAAACCAAGGAACGGTGGGAAAGGATCTTCGACAAGCTATCAGCCTGAATGTAGAACACATTTCAGCTTATCATCTGATTTATGAAGAAGATACACCTATATATAATATGTTGAAGCAACATCAGATATGTGAAGTAGACGAAGATTCCAGTCTGGAGTTCTTTACATTGCTGATCGAACATTTGCAGAATGCAGGATACGAGCACTACGAAATATCCAACTTCTGCCGCCCCGGCTACTACTCCCGTCACAATACTTCATATTGGAGGGGAATTCCTTATTTAGGCTGCGGACCGTCCGCACATTCATTCAATGGAGCAACACGCGAATGGAACGTATCTTCCATCGACCTATATATAAAAGGTATAGAAGGAAACCAACGCGACTTTGAGACAGAAAAATCTAAACCAAACGACCCGTTACAACGAATTTATCATCACCACCATGCGTACCGTATGGGGTACCCCCATAGAAAAAACTAAAACAAGAGTTCGGTAATGAACTGTGGGAATATTGCCGGAAAATGTCTGCCCCCTATCTGGAAAATGGGAAACTGGAAATGCACGAGGGGGCTTTACGCCTGACACGGGAAGGAATTTTCATCTCCGACAGCATTATGAGCGACTTGCTTTGGGTAAATTAAAAAACTAAACGATCAGCCGATGACCGAATCAGAAGTAAGGAAGTTATTACGGCAAATGAAGGAACTGGACTCGCAAACAGCCTTCCGCGACTTCTATAACATGACTTACGACCGACTCTTCCGCATAGCCTACTATTATGTGAAACAGGAAGAATGGTCGCAGGAAATCGTACTCGACATCTTCCTCAAACTCTGGAAGCAGCGCGACACTCTTCTTGATGTGAAAAACATCGAGGACTATTGCTTTATTCTGGTCAAGAACGCTTCTCTCAATTATCTGGAAAAAGAGTCGAAGTACGCCACCATTCATTCCGATTCCCTGCCGGAGCCACAGGAACAAAGTTATTCTCCGGAAGAGTCATTAATCAGTGAAGAACTGTTTGCAATCTATGTGAAAGCACTCGACCGGCTTCCGGAACGTTGCCGGGAAATATTCATCCGTATCCGTGAAGAAAAACAAAGTTATGCCCAAGTAGCAGAAGAATTGGATATCAGCATAAAGACAGTTGATGCCCAGCTACAGAAAAGCTGTCTCCCGACTGAAAGAGATGATTTCGTCCAGCGGATAACCGGAGATCACCCGAACCGTTCAGCACTTCTTTTTTATATTAACTTTTATTTGCACAAAAGGCGTAGGGAGTTTCTGTCAATCTCCGGTCTTTATCAGCAAATAAACCGATTAATCACTAAAAAGATTGAATGATGAAAAAGTTTAATGACGCAAACGTTGGACTCTTTGTCCTTTTAACAGCATGCCTGAGCCTATTTTCCTGCAACAACGACAATGACAATTATCCTAAGGATTATGTAGGATTTGAAAAATCTACCCGAACAGTAGAATGTGACAAGAATCAATCCGAGAGTGAGTTGCAGATTAAAATTATTGCCACCGACAAATCCAAAGAAGACAGGACAGTGTTACTTGCCACTCCTGCTTTGCCGGCGGGACAGGCACCGATTATGAAACTAACAGAAACCAAAGTCACCATCAAGGCGGGACAGAAATCGGCAACGACCACCATTAAGTTATATCCCAAAAAGATGGTACTGAAACAGCAGAACATTACCTTATCCTGTACTCCCCCAGTGGAAAGAAGGCAGTGTAAGCAAGCTGACGATTCTGCTGAAACGGAATTAGAAAAGAAAGCTAAATAGAAAAAGATATGAAATATACCGATAGAGAATTAGAAGACATACTGAACAAGCTCATCGCTTCCACCCGCTCACCGAGAGGACGTTTTTCAGCAGCATCCAGTTATCCGCAACTGGAGAAAAAGTTTGAATTTCCGCAACCGCCGGTTGTATCTGACACGCACATTTGCGGCAGCGGCAGCAGTAGTTTTACTGTCTCTATCGGTATGGATAAACATCTGTACATGCAGCCGGCAACCATACAGACTGTTAGCACTTTGGCAGAAACACGTACCGTCCATCTGCCCGACGGCACTTCCGTCACGCTAAACCATTATTCTTCCCTTTCCTATCCGGAACGGTTCAAATCGGATAACCGGGAAGTGGAGTTGAGCGGAGAAGCCTATTTTGAAGTAAGTAAAGACCCAAAGCATCCGTTTATACTGCAGACAGAAACGATTGACGTTCAAGTGTTGGGAACTCACTTCAATGTGGACGCCTATCCCGATAATCCGGATGTAAAGACGACTTTATTAACAGGGTCGGTTGCAGTCAGCAATAAAAACAACTCAGTACGCATGGTGCTGAAACCGAATGAGGCGGCTATATATAATAAGGTGGAACAAACTGATACTCGCAAGGTACTGGAGAATGCCGGAGATGAAATTTCATGGCGCCACGGGGAGTTCATATTCGATGATCTGCCGTTGCAGGAGATTGCCCGCGAACTTTCCAACTCGTTCGGAACAACCATTCACATTGCCGACTCAACCTTGCGAAATTATCGGATCACAGCGCGATTCCGTAATGGAGAAGACTTGGATGCGATTTTATCTGTACTGCATAATGCCGGTTATTTCAACTATTCACGAAACACTCAACAGATTACTATTACTAAAAACTAGACTAAATGAGAACTATTCACCAAGGACACCTACCTATCAGAACGCTCGTTCTGATAGGTATGGTGATCCTTATCACCGCACAGGCATACGCACAGAATGCAAATGCCCGACTCACAATCACATTGCGAAATGCTACATTGAAGGAGTTCGTCAAGTTAATCGAAAACTCTACAGGATATTCTTTTATCTACAGTGAAGAAATCAGCATCAGCCATAAAATCAATCTGAAAGTGAAAGATATGCCTTTGCATGAGATACTGGATCTCGTATTCAAGGATGAACCGATCAGTTACAAGTTCTCTGAGAGATACATTCTCCTGCAAAAGAAAAAGGGTGCAAAAGCCCGTAAGCCGCAAGTTTACTATCAGCGGATATGTCACTGACGGGACGTCTTCCGAGACGTTGATTGGCAATAACATCATTGAGAGTCATCAATATCAGGGAACTACTACCAATCCTTACTGCTTTTATAGTATCACTCTGCCCGAAGGAGAAACGGAATTACGTTTCTCTTATTTGGGATATACCACAGAAACACATCATTTCACCCTTGCTCAAGATACTCTGCTGAATATCCGTATGAAAGGAAACGCACAATTAGAAGAAGTAGTGGTCGTTTCAGATAAAAGCAGAAGCAGGGACAGTTGCCACACAGATGGGAGCTGTCGAGATTCCAATGGTGCAAATCAAAAGAATACTCCAAGTATATTAGGAGAATCAGATGTAATGAAAGCCATTCAGTTAATGCCCGGAGTACAGGCAGGAGTAGACGGATCGGCTGGATTATATATACGTGGTGGCAGTCCCGACCAAAATCTGATCTTACTTGACGGAACTCCGGTATATAACGTAGACCATATGTTCGGCTTCTTTTCCGTCTTTACTCCTGAAGCTATCAAAAGGTCACTTTATTTAAAAGTTCCTTTCCTGCACGCTTCGGCGGACGCCTTTCTTCCGTCATTGACGTACGCACCAATGACGGGGATATGAAAAAAATATCATGGGACACTCAGTATCGGCTTGCTAACCAGCAAAATAAATTTGGAAGGACCGATTGTGAAAGACAAAACATCATTCAACATATCCGCCAGACGTTCGTATATTGATTTAATAGCCAAACCATTCATGCCCGATGATGAGAAATACAACTATTACTTTTATGATATCAATGCAAAGATCAATCACAAGTTTTCCGACCGGAGCCGTTTATATCTGAGTGCTTATAACGGGAAAGATCACTTCGCTACCCAATATGATGATAATAGCGATTTCAAGGACGGAAGTAAAATGAACTGGGGAAACACAATCATTTCCGCCAGATGGAACTACATTTTCAATAATCGCCTGTTTAGCAACACGACAGTTTCCTACAACAACTACCTATTCAATGTAAGTGCATATTCGAATAATCAATATTCACTCACCAATAACACAACCTTCATCAACCGATACTCTTCAGACTATCGTTCAGGTATCAATGACTGGAATTATCAGATAGATTTTGATTACAACCCATCTCCTATGCACCATATTAAATTTGGAGCAGGATATATCTATCACCGTTTTCGTCCGGAAGTGATGACCTCCAAAATATCAGACAAGGTAGACTCTGAGGCATTTCGCGACACTACTTACCACAGCATGAACAACAGCCGGATTTATGCACATGAAGTATCGGCTTATGCAGAAGATAACCTAAAAATCGGTACTCGTCTACGGCTTAATCTTGGATTACACTTTTCTCTGTTTCAAGTACAAAAACAAAGTTATTTCTCCTTGCAGCCGCGTGTCTCAACACGTTATCAACTAAGTAAAGACGTAATTCTCAAGGCATCTTATACAAAGATGAGTCAATATGTACATCTGCTTTCGTCCATGCCCATCGCTATGCCTACTGATTTATGGGTGCCTGTCACAAAAAAAAAAATCAAACCGATGCGATCCCACCAGTATTCATTGGGGGGATATTATACAGGTATCAAAGGTTGGGAGTTCTCAGTAGAAGGCTATTACAAAGACATGTACAATGTGCTGGAATATAAAGACGGAGTCAGTTTTTTCGGTTCTTCCACCGGATGGGGAAAGCAAAGTTGAAATGGGGAAAAAGGACGTTCGATGGGAATTGAATTTATGGCTCAAAAACGCTCGGGAAGACAACAGGCTGGTTGTCTTATACCTTATCAAAAGCGACCGCAAATTTGCTAAAGGTGCTATCAACAATGGAGAGCGATTTCCATACAAATATGATCGGCGCCATAATATTAATCTGACTCTCAACCATAAATTCAGCGAACGTATTGACATCGGTGCCTCGTGGGTGTTTTTACACAGGAGGAACCAGTACTATTCCCGAAGAAAAACAACCATCATCCGTCCTGGTAATGGAGCAAACAATGGCTTTATTCTGGGATTCGATAACTACTACAATCCTATTTATAACAATTCCCCTAATGTTGGAGAGGCCAATTACATAGAACATCGCAATAATTACCGGCTGCCTGCGAGCCACCGGTTGAACATAGGGATTAATTTCAATAAAAAGACCAAGCACGGAATGCGTATCTGGAACATCAGTCTTTATAATGCATACAACTCCATGAATCCGGCATGGGTATTTCGCTCTCATAATGACGATGGAAAAAGTGTGATCAAAAAATATACCCTGCTCCCCCTGCATTCCATCTTTTACTTACACTTACAAATTCTAAGTTAACATGAAAACTTATATATATCATCCGCTTATCCTGCTAGTTATAATACTGGTGACAGTATCTTGTGAAAATGAACTCCCTTTTAATATAAAGGATAATCCTCCTAAATTGGTAATGAATGCATTCATTAACGCTGACAGTCTGACAAATGTCTTATTCCTTAACCTGACGGGAAAAGACTATGCCAACCACATTGAAAATGCCACTGTAGAGGTTCACGTCAACGGAGAGTTAAGAGAGACCTTGCGCCCACTCCCGATGGAAACTGAGTATGACAAGCAATGCCGGTTCAACATCACAGGCAAATTTGCTTCGGGAGAAGTAGTGCGTATTGATGCCATGACCGATGACGGCAAATATCATGCCTGGGCAGAAGTCACCGTTCCGCAACGCCTTGATAAAATAGAAAACATCGACACGCTCACCGTCCCGCTAATACAAAACGGACATACTCAAGACTACATGCGCTACAAAATAACTTTTAAAGACCGCCCGAACGAGGCAAACTTCTACCGCATTGTAGTAGATAAACAAATGCGACTATGGGGATACAACCACGAAGAAGGAGGAGAAGATTACCTTCACTGGACAAAGCATATCACTTATTCATTTATCGGACGCGAAGACATAGTACTGACAGACGGTCAACCTTCCACAGGAGATGACGAAGACAACGGACTGTTCGACACAGCTAAAAACATTTATGGTGTCTTTGATGATTCGCGATTTAGAGATACCTCCTATACAATGACGGTCTACAACGATCCCGCCATCCCATACAACAACAATTACAACGGATATTATGAAGGAATGGATGTCATCATCCGTTTGTTGAGTATCACGGAAACAGAATATTACTATCTGAAAGCACTCAATCTAGTCGATTCCGACGTTTATGACGAAACAATTAACGAACCTCTCAGATATCCCAGTAATGTACATGGAGGTACATGGGAATGATAGGTATCAGCACGGAAGTATCTCAAACGGTTCGAATCAGGGAAAATAACCCGAAATGACTTGCAAAAATAAATATAGGAGCAGGATTCATAAGTAACTTTCATCTAAAAGATACCCCTGCTCCACCAATCCCCGCTTATCAGTTAGTTCCATCAATACTCCCTCCCGAATCAAGACAAGTCGATTGACAACCTCTAAGACTTTTTCGTAATTATGATCAGCAATCACTATCCCTTTCTCTTCCGAATGTTTTTTATTAACCCGATCAGTTTATCTACCAAATGAAAGGATAAATAATCGAAAGGCTCATCCAACAGGACAAATTTGGCATTGCCCAGCAAAAGCAACTTAGCTTCCAAATATCTCCGTTCACCTCCGGAAAGTTGGGAGACACGCCGTTCCATACACGACTGGGCAACTTCATCATCCTCATAAAAATAGGGAACGACATTAGCATCCAGGTAACAGTCTACCAATTTATTTATCTTTTCATGCTTGGGCAAGTAGCCTTGTTGCGGCAGGAAGGCTATTGTCCTTGCATGTTGGTAAGGAGCCGAAAGGACCTTACATTCATCCAACCGGATAAATTTCCGGTCTGCTTTCATTGTTCGAAGATTATTTGCATCAACACGGATTTTCCTGTACCGTTCCTGCCGAACAATCCAATAACATCACCTGTATTTATTTTCAGGTAAACATCAGTCAGCAGTTGCCTGGTACCGAAATTCTTAATAATACTATCTATTTCAAGCAAGTGATGCATAATTTTACAATCCAAAGTACAGACCAATATACAGCAAACACAAAGACAATCAAGTTCCGTTTCAGAATTCCGGAATTATAATAGAAAAAGTAGGCTTCCTTTTCAAGAAACTCCTTATAAAGCAAACTGGCAACAATTCCCCAGCCACCCAATAGATAAGGAAAAACTTTAAAAAACAAGCTCCAGTCAGCTTTTTGATACAATAAGTGCACCTAATATAGACAGCGGAACGTTTATTTTCAACGTACTGTAGAAAAACAAATAATATAGTTTTAGTCTCCGCATTTATCTTACATTAATTTGACGGCTATAAATATATGAATTTAAATTAGACATCTTACTAAAAACCAGGCTTCAATTTCTGTTTTTATTCCAAATTCGCTGAAAGTTTCCTTTCATTTTACGAACGTCTCCACCGACTTTAATTAGGAACAACGATATATTTCAATTATCTTTGCAGCCAAAAACAGGCACTTACTATGTTTATCATCATCGGAATTATGCTGACAGGAATGCTTCTGGGCTTCCTGCTACGTAATAAAAGACTATCTTGGATACATAAAATAATCACCCTGCTGATATGGGTCCTGCTCTTCCTCCTCGGGATTGATGTAGGAGGAAACGAGGCTATCATCAAAGGACTGCATACATTGGGACTCGAAGCACTCATTATCACACTGGCGGCAGTGACCGGCAGTATACTTTGCGCATGGGGACTCTGGTACCTATTATATATAAGGAATAAAGGAAAGGAGACGGAAGTATGAAAGGAAGTCTGATCATCGTCTCATTTTTCATTCTCGGTACCCTTTGCGGGTTTTATCATCTGATTCCTTACGATTTTACGGATAGCAAACTAAGCTATTACGCCCTTTGCGGACTGATGTTCTGCGTAGGTATCAGTATCGGTAATGATCCCAACACACTGAAAAGTTTCCGTTCTCTGAATCCCCGCCTGATGTTTCTCCCCGTCATGACGATACTGGGGACATTGGCAGGATGCGCCGTAGCAGGCATTTTCATGAGCCAAAGAACCTCTTCAGACTGTATGGCAGTGGGAGCCGGATTCGGCTACTATTCCCTTTCAGTATATTCATCACCGAATATAAAGGTCCGGAATTGGGAACAATCGCATTGTTATCCAACATCATGCGTGAAATCATAGCATTGCTGGGAGCCCCGTTACTCGTGAAGTATTTCGGCAAAACTGGCCCCTATTTCTGTAGGAGGAGCTACCACAATGGACACTACTCTTCCCATCATCACCCGATGTTCCGGAAAAGAATTCGTAATCATTTCTATCTTTCATGGTTTTGTAGTTGATTTCAGTGTTCCATTTCTCGTCACCTTCCTTTGCTCAATATCATTTTAACAGCAATATTCCTTAAAATTCAGTTATATTACATTTTCGTTTCCGCACACGTATTGCAAAAATGTTTCAGAATAAGGTCTTTTTGTATCAAAAAGCAGTTGATTTCTTGATTTACATCAAGAAATCAACCGAAAAACCAAAATCTTTTCCTTTTCTTTATTTTTATGCTATAAAACATATCGCTATATTTGCATAGGTAAAAAGAAAAAACTAAGCGATTAGATCAGTTTTCAATAGGTATTAGATTTGTTTTTTTAGGAATAGTTTTTAGGTATAACAATTAAAAAGTAGGTATTATGAAACGTTTAGGATTAACATTAGTGGCAGCACTCTGCCTCGCTGCTTCGACTTTTGCAGCAGGAAACCAACCTACAACTGCAAAATGGGAAGGTAACATCAACGTAAATAAATTAGGTAAATATTTGCAGTTAAACTCTGTTCAGAGCGAAGAAGTAGCAAACATCTGCGATTATTTCTCAGAACAGATGTCAAGAGCCACTACAGCCAAGAAAGATAAAGAAGCAAAATTGCGCAACGCTGTATACGGCAACTTGAAACTTATGAGAAAGACGCTCAGCGCTGAACAATATGCTAAATATGCCGCTTTGATGAACCTTACTTTACTGAATAAAGGCATCGACCTAAGTAAGTAAAATTGAATCATATAGCAAGAGAAAGGGTGGAGACCGGTCAAGTTCTCCACCCTTCTTTTTATCTCATCCCACCTGCCGGACTTTATTCCGGCAAATACATTCAGCATCATTTCCAAGTACACCGGAATCATTTGATAGTCACCATGGTAGCCCCGAAACCATATTCCTGAAAAAGAGGCATCCTGATAACGGTAATTGCTGTGTTTCCGTTTCAATTCATCAATAATGGCTTTCGAAGCACTCCGTCTCCTTTTCCGTGAATAAACACAATTTTCTGCTCACGCTTCTCTTTATTCGCCTCTATTACTTCACGGAATTTGTCCAGTTGGTAGTTCAGAATTTCGCTGTTACTCATTCCGTGCGTATCATCAAGCAGAGAATCAATATGAAGGTCTACTTCAATAATCCCATTTTTTCCGCTCTGACCGTGGTTGGGCTTCATAATAGGCTGCGACTTGGGTTTTATCCACAAACTTTTCTGCAACAAAGCTGACTGAATCTCTTCCGCCGACACATATACCTGCTTGGCAGGCACGTCATCTTTCACAATATCATAAATCAGAGCAGGTTCTTCGAAGAAATCGGAAGCACTGAATGTATGCAGTTTATAGAATTTCACCGTATCAATCCTCAGCTCTACGCTGACAGCAGGTTTGATGGCAGCAGGCTTTCCATCCTTGAAAGCGATCAGCTGGACAGCTACCCGTTCCATTTCATTCAATACATCCTTGGTGAATTCTTCCAGTAACAGTTTGGTATTCGGCTCTACCAGTCCATGTGAACGGTTGTTCCAAGCCTTTCCTTCCGCACTCAGATAAGTATAATACAGATAGTAATTGCTGTCATTCACCAAATATGCCTCGAAAGGAGTAGTCATCATCGCTTTGGCATCTTCGGGCACATAAGCCAAAAACACATTCAACGTATCACCGCCACGCACTTCCGGCTGGCGCTGTATAACCGGCATTTCCGGTTTGGCCGGCTTCGCGGGTTCCTCCCTGCTTCGGAGGAGTCGCGGCAGGCTTGCGTTTTATATTGTAATCATCCGCCTCAATCACGACACATTCACGTATCGGCATCGGGATATCAAAACCATCCGCATCTTCCACCAGTACAAAGTCTTTTCCTTTGAATCCTGTTACGATTCCACCGCCTACCTCACTGAGGAAACGCACCTTATCTCCTATTTTCATTATTGTATCTCTATTAAAATTCAAACTTAAAACGGGTAACAAAGATAGGGATTTATATGAAAATACAGTAACTTTGCCGCAAAATATAACGGAACGATTCTCGTCCCCCATTAACGACAAGACCGATGAAAGAACTTATTAAAGTCATAGCTTTTGATGCAGACGACACGCTGTGGAGTAACGAACCTTTTTTTTCAGGAAGTGGAAAAACAGTATACGGATTTGCTGAAACCGTATGGCACCTCCAAAGAAATCTCAGCCGCCTTATTCCAAACAGAAATGAATAATCTGCAAATTTTGGGATATGGCGCCAAGGCGTTTACCATTTCAATGGTCGAAACAGCATTACAGATCAGCAACGGAAAGATTGCAGCCGACATTATTCGGCAAATTGTCGATTTAGGGAAATCCTTGTTGAAAATGCCTATCGAATTACTGCCGGGAGTCAAGGAAACGCTGAAAACGCTGAAAGAAACGGGGAAAATACAAGTTGGTCGTAGCTACAAAGGGAGATTTGCTGGACCAGGAGAATAAGCTGGAACGTTCGGGATTATCTCCTTACTTTGACCATATCGAGGTGATGTCCGACAAGACGGAAAAAGAATATCTCCGGCTATTGAGTATTCTGCAAATAGCTCCTTCCGAACTTTTGATGGTCGGCAATTCTTTTAAATCGGATATTCAGCCGGTCTTATCTTTAGGTGGATACGGAGTACATATTCCTTTTGAAGTCATGTGGAAGCATGAAGTAACGGAAACGTTCGCACACGAACGCTTGAAACAGGTGAAAAGACTCGATGATCTGCTATCTTTACTTGGATAAATACTCTATCTGGATAAATCCCGGATAAATTCAAGGAATATTACAGCAATTTCATCAGGCTCCGCTGCCCGACAGGCTTCTATCGAGTTGCCGACAGAAAGTTTTTCCAAAATATTCTGTCGGTGGCGGTTGACCGTATTCACACTGATATAAAGAGTCGCTGCTATTTCTTTACTCGACAGCCCCTTTCCGTATGCAGCGCAGTATTTCCTTTTCGCGTTCTGAAAGGATATTGCGGTGCTCTTCCGAAAGGGATAATGTTTCTACTTCCCCACGTTCCATCTGGGTTATCGTAGCATAAATGCCTTGTTCCGGCCGTTGGTCGGCAGATAAGGAATAAAGGCAGAAGATCAGCCAAACATTGCCGGCAGGGGTGTTCTGCATGATTTGCACAAGGTTGTCAATGTATTGATAAACGCCTTTTTCATTCATCATACGCAGTCTGCATCTGCCCCGATATTTCAGCCGTTCGCCGGGAGACATGGAAAAAGTCTTCTGGAAAAACTTGTATTCTATCAAACGCTTTTCTACCAAATCTTCCGGATGAATGCGCCGGTAGATACAATCTTCGTCCATCGAATCAATTACGCTTAAAGCCGCCTCTTCGGGAGTAAGTCCCAGGAAATTCGCCCACGGATGGACAGTAACGTAACTTTTCCGGTTCGAAAGATCGGAAATGACAGCACACCCTCCATTAACTTCCGTCAATGAGCGGACAAACTGCTGGTGTTGTTCCACTATTCCATTATCCAGTGCTTCGTGCGCTGTCGGATGCGTAGCATAGACTTCATCTATTTCCTTTTGTAGTACGTCCATCGTATAAAATGGTTATTATTCAGTATTGTCGCAAGGACAGGCATGACCTATCTTTGCACCACAAAGATAAATAAATAAAGAAAAGAACATGAAACATTTAAAAATCAAAATCATGTCAATCGCGTTATTGGCGGCAGCAACTTCTTCTATGGCACAAAGTTTGGACAAAATGAACTGGCTGAATGAGCCTCAGCAATGGGAAATAAAAGAAGGCAAGGCTTTAGTGATGGACGTTCCGGCGAAAACCGATTTCTGGCGGATTTCCCACTACGGATTTACGGTAGACGACGGACCTTTCTACTATGCTACTTATGGCGGAGAGTTCGAAGTGAAAGTAAAGATTACCGGAAACTATGTGACTACTTTCGACCAAATGGGATTGATGTTGCGCATCGATCATGAGAACTGGATAAAGGCAGGGGTAGAGTACGTAGACGGCAAACAGAATGTAAGTGCCGTAGTCACCCACCGCACCAGCGACTGGAGTGTAGTGCAACTGCCGGATGCTCCTCGTTCTTTATGGATTAAAGCGGTCCGCCGACTGGATGCAGTGGAGATTTTCTTCTCCCCGCGATGATAAGGAATATACGATGATACGTACTTGCTGGTTGCAGGATAATTGTCCGGTTATGGTCGGATTAATGGGAGCCTGCCCGGACGGAAAGGGATTCACGGCCACATTCGAAGAATTTAAGGTAACTCCTTTTGGCAGATCAGCGGAGACTGGAATGGGCTAAAAAACAAGCCGACAAATAAAGAAAGACAGTTCTTCCAACAAGCTCCCTTAGATGGCGGAGCAAAATGATGGTACACAATCACACTTCACGGACAGTCTTGTTGAGCCAATCAATAGCGATTCACTCAGAACAATTACCCTTTAGGGAGATGTATGGCTAAACAAGTATTCCATCAGCCAAAATGATCGTCATTCTTGGCTATTTTCTTCCGTTGCACCTAGGTACAACAATTGTCTCACCTTGGTTAAACAACTGAAGCACCTAGGTGACTCTTTCGTCTCACCTAGGTGCAACGAAAAAAAAATCGCTATTTATGTGATTAATGAGTAACTATCGTCGGCTAATGGATAGTAACAGAACCCAGTTCCGTATCCTAACGGAACTTTCCACTAAACACTCCCACTTTACCAGTGTCCCATAGAGCTATTTTTCCAAAAAACGGGTAAATTTCTGCCGCTCCCGTTCCAACGTTTCTTCATTCATATCGGCCACCTGCCTGAACCATGAATACTTCAGGTCCACACTTTTCTTCTTCACCGATTTATCCCAGTTTCCTATGACCTGCCCGTTATGAAGGACAATCGGAAAGAACAATCCGTTATTAGTAAACGCTTTGGGATAATGTTCAAGGGGCAGAACATCCGTCCGGTCTTTATATCCCAGCAGATATTCATCATAGGAGGGCAAAAGATGTATATGTCCCGACAGTTTGCCACGAGTCCGGCAGATGTCATGAATATACCATGTCTGTTCCTTCCATTGTTCGGTTATCAGTTCCGAAGCAATCAGATAAACAGCCTGTTTTGCATCCGAAACCGACAGCCCTGACCACCAAATGAAATCCTGCAAAACTGCCGGAGAATGGCTACGGAAATAACTCCGTGCCAAGCGCGCCAAATACTCGTCTTTCGTCAGTTCGGGCATCGGCGGGAACCCGTTCTTCCAAAAAGTGCGTACGTGCATTTGCTTCCTCTGTCCTCGCCACTACAAATGATGCCTTCCTGCTCCGCACGTGCCATAAAGCGAGTCATACGGCGATTGTCCGCCACAATCCCCGAACGGTTAAAGTGTTCGGCAATCTCTTGTTTTTTGTCAGACTTTTCTTTCCACAAAGAATCTTCTCCAACAGGTCATGCGCTTTCGTATAGAGTTCATTCGGGATGTCCAGATCATATCCTTTCGCAAAGAATCATTTGCCGAAATAATACGTTGCGCGGAAAGTTTCAGCATCCAGCGGATATCCTCTGCCGCCACCAGATGCCACGTAGGACGCATCACATGAGTCCTCAGAATTTCTCCCTCACGCAACGCCTTCTCTACTGTTTGAATTGTAGCCGATTTCAGACGCATCCCTACTGCCCACTTCACCATGGAATAGTTCTGTGCCTGCATGGCTCCCATCCAAGACACCAACTCTTTAGGTTCACGGAAAAGTGGATTTAATAACTGCTGATTCAGTAAACGGATATTCGGTATATTCATAAATTAGTTATTTTATTTGCCACAAATATAAAATCTTTTCGCTAACAAATCATTATAAATGATTAATTGATAAGCAGAAAGAACTTTTTTTATCCGCCGGACAGGAATTAAATATCATTTTCTATTTCTTCTTTTGTAAGAATAATCCCCCGTCATACGACTAACTCTCCAAAATACATTAAAATTTAAATGAAGTGGAAGAAGAATTTATCGAACTAATCAATCAGTATCAAGGGATATTGCAGAAAATATGCAATATCTATTTCTACCAGCATCCGTTCCGTGAGGATTATTATCAAGAGATATTAATCCGGCTGTGGAAAGCATACCCCAAATTCAAGCAGGAGAGCACCGTTTCGACATGGCTCTACAGAGTCACGCTGAACACTGCCATCGATCTTGTGCGGAAAGAATCTGTGCAGCCCGTTTACAAAGAGTTATCGACACAGGAATATGCCATACATGACAGCCATCCAGAAGAGAACACCGCAACGGATAAAAAAGAGCAGCTATATCAAGCCATCAACCGGTTGTCCGAAATAGAAAAAGCGATTATCATTCTTTATCTTGAAAGCTATGAATACAAAGAGATTGCCGCCGTTATCGGCATTTCCGAGAGTAATGTCGGAGTAAAAATTAATAGAATCAAGAAACAACTCATTAAACAATTAAACAATGGAAGACAATAATTTGAAAGAATGCTGGAAAGAAATACATACCGGCACAGAAATAAAGCCAATGAATATAAAAGAAGTGATACGCAAGAAGCATTGTCGTACCATTTCCCAAACCTTACGTCGTCAGAAAACGTTGATCTCTTTATTTGCCATCCTGCTGGCATTCTCCGTAGCTGCCAGTATCTGGGATACGATCATCATGGGAAGCGCCTCGATCTCCCTATGGGCCGGAAGTGCCTTTCTGCTGTTTCTGCTGGTTTCGGCCATTGGACATTATCAGCCTCCTCACAAGGTCAGCAGACACATATTCACTGAAAGAATCCGGAGCAATGCTCAAAAAACAGCTGGAACGAAGAATCAATATTGATTTCATCATATATCTGATATTCTTTTACGGAACAGCCGTCAGGTTCGTGATTCAATATTTCAATGATTACGAAGGATTAAAAGGGCTTACATTCATTCTGATGCTCTTTACGGGCATCCTTCTTGCCATTCCATGGCTCATGAGGTATCAGCAGAAACATCGGTACAGATATTATTTCAACTCTCTCGATAAGAGTCAGAAAGCTGTTGGAAGTCTCCGAATAAATCTCTACTTTTGTACTCCATAACAAAGAATATACTTAGAATGATGCTCTATAAACTTATTTCCCCTTCCATGGTAAAGGCAACAATCCAGTTGCCAGGCTTCCAAAAGTATCAGCAACCGTGCACTCATCATCAATGCGCTGGGTAAAGGCATTTATCCGCCGGAAAACCTGTCCGATTGCGATGATACCCAAGTCATGATAAAAGCCCTGACCGAAGGTAAAGAGACTATAGACATCATGGCAGCCGGAACCGCCATGCGTTTCCTGACCGCTTATCTGAGTGCCACTTCGGGAGAACGGATTATCACAGGCACCGCCCGTATGCAGCAACGCCCGATACAGATTCTGGTCAACGCCCTTCGCGAGTTGGGAGCTGAAATAGAGTACACCCATAACGAAGGATATCCGCCTCTTCGCATCAAGGGCGCAGAGCCTGAAAGGAAATGAAATCACGCTGAAGGGAAACGTCAGTTCACAGTATATATCCGCCCTGCTGATGATAGGTCCTGTGCTCAAAGACGGACTGACACTGCACTTGACAGGAGAAATCATTTCCCGTCCTTATATCAATCTGACACTGCAATTAATGCAGGACTTCGAGCAAAAGCGGCATGGACTTCACCCAGCAGCATCTCCGTAGCTCCGCAACCGTATCAGAGTGTCCCCTTCACCGTAGAAAGCGACTGGAGCGCTGCTTCTTACTGGTATCAGATTGCCGCTTTGGCTCCGGAAGCAGAGATTGAACTGTTGGGATTATTCCGCAACAGTTATCAGGGAGACAGTCGGGGAGCGGAAGTTTTCTCCCGTCTGGGGATCACGACGGAGTTCACTCCCAAAGGCGTAAAGATCAAAAAAACAGGCAAGACACCGGAACGACTGGAAGAAGACTTCGTTGACATTCCGGACCTGGCACAAACGTTCGTTGTAACTTGCGCTTTATTAAATATCCCTTTCCGTTTCACAGGCTTGCAGAGTCTGAAAATAAAGGAAACAGACCGCATCGCCGCATTGAGAACCGAACTTAAAAAGTCTGGGATACCTCATCGAAGAAGAAAATGACAGCGTATTGATGTGGAACGGCGAACGTTGCGAACCGGAAGCGGTTCCTGTGATTGCGACCTACGAAGACCACCGGATGGCGATGGCATTCGCACCGGCAGTAATCACCTTCCCTAAGCTGCTGATTGCTGACGCAAGTTGTTTCCAAATCGTATCCCGGTTATTGGGAGGATTTGAAACTTGCCGGATTCCAAGTGATAAACGAAGGTTAATCATTGTCGTACTGTGGAAGATTTCAATAAATATACTTCCCATATCAACTATTCCCCTATTGTAGATTTTACATTACAGCAGGGAAAAGAGACTTCTTATAAAAAGGAGAGTACTTTGTACGGCAAGGAGAAGCCTGTAAGATCATGGGATTTGTTGTTTCCGGCTCTTTCCGCTATTGTTGCGTCAACAGTCTGGGCGAAAGCAGCATTGTCGGATATACATTCGACCATTCTTTTGTCGGGAATTATCCGGCTTTCCAGTTGCAGGACCAATCAAATGTAGATATTCAAGCGTTATGCGACTGTACGGTGTATGTGATCAACCATTCCCAACTGGCAGATTTCTACGACATTAACAACGACCACCAAAAACTGGGACGCCGGATTGCGGAAACTCTTCTGTGGGAAATATATGATCGGATGATCTCCATGTACAGTCTGACACCGGAAGAACGTTATCTGGATATTATCAACCGCTGTCCTGACCTGCTGAAACTGATTACTTTAAAAGAACTTGCCTCCTATCTCCTGATTCGTCCGGAAACATTGAGCCGCATCCGGAGAAAAGTAGTTCGGAAGTAAATTCTTGATTTCAATCAAGATTTTATTCAGACTCCTCCCCTACCTTTGCAGGCAAACATAGTCTATTTTAATTCATGAAGAAAATAATAATTGTAGGCGCAACCTCCGGCATCGGTCGTGGATTGGCAGAACAGTATGCCCGTGAAGACTGCCTTATCGGTATCACCGGTCGCCGTGAGAATCTATTAAAAGAGATTTGCGCACAAGATAAAGATAAACTATTCTATCAGGTATGTGACATCACTCACACAGAAACGCCCCTTTTATCGCTGGAAACGCTTGTACAAGAAATGGGAGGCATGGATATGCTGATTATCTGTGCCGGAACGGGGGAACTGAATCCGCAGGCTCTCCTATCAGGCTCGAAGAACCGACCTTATTGACCAACGTAGTGGGATTTACCAATATCGCCGGCTGGGGTTCCGGTACTTTGAACAGCAGAAAGGCGGGCATCTGATTAACATTTCCTCAGTAGGCGGAACACGCGGCAGCGGTGTAGCACCAGCCTTATAATGCTTCAAAAGCCTATCAAATCAATTACATGGAGGGACTTCGGCAAAAGGCGGCAAAGCTACCCTTTGCTGTCTACACCACTGACATCCGTCCGGGATTTATAGATACAGCGATGGCGAAAGGAGAAGGATTGTTTTGGGTTACTCCTGTCGATAAAGCCGTAAAACAAATCAAAAAGGCTATATCAGACAGGAAAAAAGTCGCCTTTATCTCCAAAAAGATGGAAATATGTGGCATGGTTATTCAAACTGATTCCTTCCGCCCTTTATTGCAAGATGTAAAACAGCCTTTCAGTGAGGCTGAGTTACCATGAAAGCTTCATTGGCCATCTTCCACATATTAAGAAAAAGAAGCCTTAGTGATTTCCACAATCTTATCCCAATTCAGGCGGTCGGCATGATCGGACGGTTGGTGATAATCGGGATGTCCGTCAGTATGATACCAGATGATCGGAATACCAACTTTAGCAAACGAACCATTATCGCTTCCTCCTATCGGATTATCCCAGGCACGATAGTCCGGTTCCAACTGTAAACCATACTTCTTAATATCCTTTTTCAGCCAGTCTCCAAAAGAAGGATGAGCAGCTGTATAGAAATAGACGACATGTTTCGGTTGTTCCGGTTTATTGTTGCGACCTATCATATCAAAGTTGAGATATCCCTTGATCTGCGAAACAAAAGGGCAAGTCTGTACAAAATATTTTGAGCCGAGCAATCCCTTTTCTTCTCCGTCCCAAAAGGCAAAGATTACATTTCGCTCCGGTTGTTGTCCGCTTGCAAGAAATGCACGGGCTATCTGCAGGACGGCAGAAACACCGGATGCATTATCGTCGGCTCCGTTATAAATCTGGTCTCCGTCGAGAGCTGGATCTATGCCCAAATGGTCAAAATGAGCGCCTACGATTACATACTCTTTTGTATTTTTACCGGGAATCATAGCCAGTACGTTCCTCATAGATAGTTTTTGATGAACTTCCTGTTTCAGTTTAGCTATGGAATCAGGATGCACTTCCAGACGTCCTTTTTTCTGACGTTCTTTACGGTAAGCATCAAAAGGCTGGAAATAGCTTTCGTTCAGAGGTTGGATTCCCATCCATTGTAAGATAGATGCTATATACTCAGAGGAGACATACGAACCGTGGAATCCGGCTTCACGTCCCTGTAATTCATCACTTGCAAGGAAACCGATTGTTGCTTCGGCAGAAGAACGGTTGATCGTGTTCAAGCCCTTTTCTTCGGGAGACTGTGCAAAAGTTACTGTTCCTACAAGTATTAATCCGAATAATATAATTCTTTGTTTCATCGTGGTATATAATTTAGAGTCCATGTTACAAAAGTACGAAAAGAACACAGAATCTATCCTTAAATACAAAAAAGAGTAAGCAGTTGCCATCTTTTATAAGATTTGGCTGCTCACTCTTTCTACAAACTATTAAGACCTTGTTATCCTGTCAATCTTTCCTTATTTTGAAAAAGGAGATATGCGGAAAGCATATTTATAAACTGTATTCTTCTGAATTTCATAAGCGGGACGGGGACCCGGTCCGCAACTGGCAATACCAGACCACGCTGTATGCAATCCAGATTCAGCACCACCTCCGCACGATAAATATCAGGCAAGGCATGACCGTACTTGATTTCAAACAAGTCCTTATCCGTATAGTGCAAAGCACTGAAATCAAATGTATCGGCAGCAGTAATCTTGATTCCTTTACCTGCTTTATTGGTCAAAGTCAGCCAGCGGGTATCACAACGCCCACCCATCGTCTGAGAACGGGCATAACTCTCTTTCATATCATTGACAGCAGACTGGTATTTGCCGACATAAGCCGCATTCTTCCGATCCCGATAATTTTCTATCGGACCGCGACCATACCATTCCAACTGCTCCAACGAAGGATTAAAGAAGGCCTGTAACGACAGACGGGGAAGATTAAAGTCATCATTCGTTGTAAAAAAAGCATCCACATCTGTTTCACCATTACCATACAAACGGTAAATCAATGTATAAGGCACTTTCACATCTCCGACGGTTTCCTGCAACTGAATCGTTACAATTGCCGACTGATTATCTTCCGACCATTTCCAGTCGAAACTGATTACCTCCGTTTGGGTATCCTGCCATTTACGCACATCGTTATTGATAAAACGGAACGTATTCAGCGACCATCCTTCACGCAGATGAAGCATATTATCGCCATTATAACGGATACCGGTCAACTTGCCTTCTTTCTTATCAAAGGTGATTTCTACACCGGGACGGCGGAAGAACAAATAACGCTTCTCCTCTTCCACCACCTTAAACAGAGATTCTTTAGATGAGGCGGAAACTGCTACCGGCTATAGCCCGGTATTCGGGGATTTTGAAGCAAAAGTTGTTCCGTAGCTACGATATGTCCGGCTTTTGCCCATACGCAATCCTTCTTTAGTTTTATTTCAAGGTTCAAATAATATTCACCTTCTGAAGTTAAATAGCGGGAATAAGGTATCTGCACCGCACGATGCTCTCCAGGCTTACCATCGGGTAGGCTGAACTCTTCTTCCGCTATCGGCACACCATCTTTCAAAATCACATAGCGCAGATTAAAATCATGCAGATTCAGGAAAACATAGCGGTTACGAACGCCGATACTGTTTTCAGCATTCGGTTCCAATGTGATATATTGGTAGACTTTCTTCACTTCCCACAACTTAGGAGTAACTTGACGATCAGCCGTCACAATCCCGTTACAACAGAAATCATTGTCGTTAGGGCGATCACCGAAGTTCTGCCTCCAAAATAATAATGATCGGCAGGCTGTCCGGGCATATTAATGCCCTGATCCACCCAATCCCAGATGCATCCTCCGATCATACGTTTCGAATGATGCTCAATATAATCCCAGTATTCTTCCAAATTACCGATGGCGTTGCCCATCGCATGAGCATATTCACAAAGGAAATAAAGGCTTGTTACGGGGTTGCTCGTCCTGTTCGATCATACTTTCAATCGAAGGATACATACGGGAATCCATATCGGCCACATCGTTCATTCCTTCATAATGGATATAACGGTCGTCTATCGCTTTGGCTGCCTGATAGGTAGCCTCAAAGTTACGACCACCACCGGACTCATTGCCCATTGACCAGAAAATGACCGAAGGATGATTCTTATCCCGTTCCACCATACGCACCATCCGGTCGACGTAAGGCTCCTTCCCAACTTTCACGGTTTGACAGCGACATATTGCCGTGACACTCAATATCGGCCTCATCCATGACGTACAAGCCATAATAATCATACAGCGAATACATCTTCGGATCGTTCGGATAATGACTGGTACGAATCGTGTTGAGATTGAAACGCTTAAAGAGAAGAATGTCCTCTATCATGCTTTCCACCGGAACAGCTTTTTCCAAACTGCGGATGTATGTCATGCCGGTTGGCTCCTTTAAAAAGGATCAATGCATTGTTGATATACACCTTATTATTCCGGATCTCTATCTTACGGAAACCATATTGCTGGCTCGTCGCTTCAAGCACATTGCCTGCGGCATCAAGCAGTTCCAGTTGGACGGTATACAGAGAAGGAGTCTCAGCACTCCATAACCGAGGGTCGCGAATCGTAGTCGTACCTTCACAGACGTTTTCCTGTCCACCAGTTATCTTACCGGTAGGTATGATAAACGAACTCACAGGCTTTCCTTCCGTATTCAGCAAAGAGACACGTACGGTAGCTTCCTGTACTTTCTTTCCGTAATTATGCACATCCGTTTTCACTTTCAGTTCCGCTTTATCCAGACGGTCGCTGATCTGAGAAGTCAGGTGAATGTCACGTAGACGAACTTTCGGACTGGCTACCAAATAAACATCCCGATGAATACCACTTAAACGGAACATATCCTGATCTTCAAGGAAACTGCCGTCACACCAGCGGTAAACTTCCACGGCAACCGTATTATTACCCGCTTTGACGTAAGGAGTGATACGAAATTCTGCATCATTACTGGACCCTTGCGAATAACCGACTTTCTTACCGTTGATCCATACATAAGCGCACTATAAATTCCATCGAAATGGATAAAGACTTCTTTGTCTTTCCAGTCGGCAGGAAGAGCAAATTCACGGCGATAAGATCCTACCGCATTCGGCTCTTTCTCTACAGTATATCCACGCTGCCCCTGTATAAAAGGAGGATTGTTACGGATGGGATAAGTAATATTGGTATAAATAGGTGTACCATATCCGTGCATCTCCCAGTTGGAGGGAACAGGAATCTCTTTCCAGCCAGAGACATCATAACTCGTTTTATAGAAATCCACCGGACGTTCCGAAGGTTGTTTCACCCAGTTAAACTTCCAGTTTCCATTCAACAGCAGATAACGGGAAGAGCGGGTACGCTCCCAAGGACGGGTATAAGCGGGATCCGCCTTCATCTCTTCCGAATTGGCGAAAGGAATAAATGTAGCCCTGCCTTCTTCTTTATTGATTGCATAGATACGTTCATTTTCCCAGTCATTATGACTCGTTGTTTTCAAGGCTTCCGCCACTACTTTCAGGTTCGATTTCCGTATCTGCCACTGCTGGTTACTTTTCGAAGCCTTCCGGTTCTAACTGAAAGACAGGCTCTCCGACCAGTCCGGCATCAGGAAATCCTAAGTTATAGCCAGTCCCGACATTGGTTAATACGTAATTCCCATTCGGCAAAGCCGTTATTTTCCATTGCTGGTTCGGATTTTTAGGGTCTGCCGACCATTGAATCACGGAACATTCTACTTTTCCTTTACCACTATTATCTACATTCATTTGAGTCAAGGGACTGGTTATCGTATAGCATCCCTCTTGTTCGCATGGAATCAGGTTCCAGACCTGCGATTCTTTGTCTGCCTCCCGCTTACTGATAAATATTTTCGTATTCGTATCCAGACTCTCCTGATTGTCTAGCACTAATCCGTTGACCGTATGGATTTCATATCCTTGCTTCGGATCAAACTGCTGCGCCACAACCGCAGAGGCGGAAAACGACAGTGCAATCAATGCACTTCCCAAGATTTTTAATCGTTGCATCATTTAGTAGTCTAATTTATATTATAATTTGAAAACCGGTGACTGTTTATATACGCCAAAAGTATGGATAGCCGGACAAGCCTTTTACCGTCCTGAATACGCAAACGTACCTGCTTTGCTTTCACCGGTGCCAGACGTACAATCCATTTATGACCAATGGCCTGCTTGTCCGTCGCCTCCGGAATGGTGATCCAGTTTTTGCCATCAACAGTGTACTCCACACTCCACTTCGTCGTCCGATGTCCCAATTCGATAACTTCTTCGATCATCAGACAATCAAACTCAATAGTTTTGGGCAAGGTAAAAATTATATCCGCTTTTACCTCTCCGTCTTTTCCGTCAAAATAAGTGTTTTTCTCATTGTCCAGCATTTTTTCCGGACTATACTTTGCACCCCGTACATTGGTCGCTTTCACTTTGGCTCCTCTCAACAGATTCGTACTGAAAGTCTCATCAATCCCCTGTTTTAACAAGGCGGCGTGCAGCGAATCGGTCGAATGAATCAAACCACGTCTGTCGGGCGGGGAAATTCAGAAGCAATACACTATTACGCCCCACGGAGGTACAGTAGATATCCCAAAGTTCACGGACACTCTTCACACGGCTATCCTCTTCGGCATGATAGAACCAGCTGGGACGTATTGAAACATCTGTTTCTGCCGGAATATACGCATCACCATCCAGCATACCCTCATTCAAACCTTTGTAATACTGAGCTTCATCACGAATAGCTACTGAGTCAGTCGTCGCCCAACAAGGATCACCCGCTTCTCCCGCTTCATTCCCCATCCAGCGGACATCAGCAAACGGATAAGAATTCTTTGTACCGAAGATAACGCAATCCGGCTGTTTTCACGAACAATCTTATACCAATGACGATAAACAGGCGTTGTCAATTCGTCGGCTCCCGCGCCGTCCCACCATGTTTCCCATATCTTACCGTAATCACTCATCAGTTCGCCAAGGCTGGTGGGCATAATATTCCTTAGCGTTCGGTCGTATATAAAGGTGAAAGGTGTTCGTGACGGTCATGAGGTCCCAGATAGATTCCTGCCTTCAATCCATACTCTTCACAAGCATCGACAAACTCGCGGACTACATCTCCTTTACCGTTCTTCCACGCTGCATTCTTCACACTATAATCTGTGTACTTGCTAGGCCACAAGCAAAATCCGTCGGCATGCTTGGCAGTCAGAATAGCAGCGGGAATCCCCGCTGCTTTTAATGTCTGCATCCACTGCCTGCAATCCAGGGCTGTGGGATTGAAAATTGCCGTACTTGCCTTCCCGTCACCTTCATTCACATATTCTTCAAATGTATTGATTCCAAAATGAAAGAAAGCAATCATCTCCCGATTGTACCATTCAAGTTGACGGGCACTCGGAACCAACCCGCAAAAGGAGGCTGGTGCTTGTTGAGCTATGACCGGCAGAGAACTGAATGCAGCAACTGCCGATGCAACTAATACTTTTATGTTCATAATAAATAACTTACGAGTATATTCGTTTATTTAGGACCCAGATTTTGTTTCACCAGTCTGCACGAATTGATCGACCGGAACAACACGCACATTGTCATTCAATCCATCAATGACGGTTTTGATACTTTGCTGGTTCTTTGTCCAGCAATGTACAAATACAAAAGTATATCCGTCGGCACTATGCGGATTGGCAGAGCGGCTATTGATCTGAGAAATGACAGTCGATTCTTCACCTCTGTTCGAGCCACCGTCGATGCCTTCCCATAATACGCTTCTCTGCTCAATCACCGGCTTGCCATTATCCGAAAATTTGATTCTTCCATCCCCTTTTTCTCCATATCCTGTGTAGAAAATCGCATCGATATTAGGCTGAGCCAGATACTTATTGTAAACTTTCGGATTATCCATAATCTTCTGATCCAGAATATTACAGATATTCAAGCCTGACTTATCGACATACTCATTCAACTTAGCCAGATAATCGTCCAGGTCGGCATCCGACATCTTACTCGGGAATATATAGCTGCTGCCACTCGGACCCGCTACAAAGTAATCGCCTTCTTTGCTATTCTCATAGTACCAGCGTAAAGCAGCCGAAGCCAAATCGTACAGAGAAGGTGAAATGGTATATCCGAGTGGAATTGACCGTGCAGGTCATGATCCATGTATCCTTGTTGCCCCAAAGGTTAAACGCAATATTATCACCGTCACTGACGAGGAATGTCACATAGTGCACATTCTCTTCGGTAACCACTTCTTTAGTTGCCGGACGCTGTTTCAGTCCTGTTGTATCATATATACTACTCAACGTGGCCAGATTAGCCGCCTGATCGGTCGGCAACATAGAAACACCCAATTGAGAAGCATTATTCACCATGCCCCATTCATCCAGATCATAATAACCGAAACAATAAAAGCTCCTTTATCCAGATCTTTCAGTATAGAAGTACGCCATGACCAATCCCTGCGCGCATTGTAGTCATAAAAGCAAAAGCATTGGTCATTGTGATATAATCGCGCAGGTGATGGAAGATTTCCGGTTTCATATCGGCTGCAAGACTCTTGTCCAACTGGTCTTTATAATTCTCGTACAACCACTTCTCATCATAAGACCTTACGTCCATAAGTTCGGTTGTCACTCCCATTGCCTTTACCTTATCGACAAGAGATTCCGGTACCGCAATCCCCCGAAGCAACCCACATAAAGAAGTAGCTACATTGATCGAATGAGATTGTCCTTCCGAATAAGGCGTATAGACAATATACCCCTTGATCACTCCGGTTTCTACATAATGCTGTACCAACGGAGCCAAAGCATTATAAGTATTTACCGGAATTCCGTACTTATTCTGCATCTGCTTCAACCATACGGAAGAAGGACCTCCTTCATTGATATAAACCTGATCGCCCGTCACTCTTGCCGCAAGCCCTGCCAAAGTGGAAAGAATTACTTTCTCGCCATCATTCAGTCCTGTGATGGAAATAGAATTCAGGGATTTCAGTTCACGACCTTTCAGATGCATAAATCCCCTGTCCAGCGGTTCTGCCGGATCTATCAGCCCATCACCCGGTTCTTCACCCGGACCTCCCGGATTCTCGGTAGACGGAGTATATTTAGGAACGACCACACCTGCCGTCGGATCTTCCATACAGGAGATTAACAGACAGAACGTCAAAAGTATATAAATGTATTTTTTCATGGTAATCGTTTTTCTGTTATTTAATAATAGAAATCGCATTAATCTCTGCTACCACTGTTGCCCATTTGCCACTATACACGGCAGTTATTGTCAGACGGAAATAACGTGCCTGCTTAAATCCCGGAAAATAGGAACGGAATTCCTCTTTTGCCCCCGCAGGAAGGTCGCTGTAAGTTCCTGCCGACTCCCACTTCGAGCCATCCAGACTGGTTTCCATCGTCATCTCCTGCGGCCATGCTTCACCATGATCTCTGGATACATACTGAAAGCCCAGCATTTTCACTTCCTGCCCCATATCTACTACGATATGATGTGGTGGCTGAGGCTCGTTGCCTTTCCATTGTGTATGCCAGAAAGTTCCTTTCAGTCCGTCAAAAGCGTGGATAGCGTGACCGTTATCCGACCCTTCGCCGCTCGTCTCTTCCGAAGAAACTTCTACTACCTGCCATGCACTGCGGTCGGCCAATGGCATCGCCCATACATCCTCCGCACCACTCAAAAGGTAATATACTGTCTGCTGAATATGATCCGCCTGCGCACCTTCTACCGAAGTGATAGTGACCGGCAACAAATAAGAATCAAACGGCTGGATTTTTCCCTGTGCATTTACCGTAAGCACCAGATCGGCAGAAGAACTCTCCCCGGCCGGAATCACAGTTTCTGTTGTCAGCGTATAGCAATCGGAAGGAAGCAAAGGATAGTCTGTCCCACACAAAGAATTATACTCCTGCACCTTCGCCTCATCCACAGTCAACTGTACCTTTACATCTCCTCCCACTTCCTTACCGGAACGGGTCACATAGTCACTGGCAGTCACAGCCACATGAAATACTTCTCTCAGTTCTTCACCCAAATCGAAGTTTTTTAATCTGCAAAGTTTTGGCTTCCGGAATATATACTTTACAAACATCATCATCACTACATCCACTCAGCAAGGCAAACGAACAAAGTACCGCACTTGCCGCCATGACAAATCTATTTAGTTTCATACGAATAATCTTTCAAGGTTTACATTCTTTATTAATATCCGGGATTCTGCCCGTTTACCCATCCGTCTGCACCACCATTTTGCTCGCGGATCACCGGATTCTTGTCTATCACATACTGCGGAATGGGCTGATAATACATACGTGGCAGGAAGGTACGTTTACCAACTTCATGATAATTGTATTCCCCACACCATCTCCATTGGTATCTTCTATCTTCATACCACCAATCGGTTTATTCATCACTCCGTTTTCACCATCACAAATCTTCCAGCGAAGAATGTCCCACCAACGCTTATCTTCAAATGCCAATTCCATACGGCGATCTCTCCGAATGATTTCCCCGCAACTGATTTTCTGTGATTCCCTGCGGATAAGTATCGCCGATAGAAGGCATATTATCTCCACGTGTTCTCACCATATCCAGATATTCGATGGCAGTCGGTTTATCTCCCGCTTCCAAAGAAGCTTCTGCATACATCAGCAACACATCTGCATAACGGAAGAAAATATAATTTGCCATTCCGTTGCTCATTTGCAGATTGTCCGCTCCATTCACGGATTCATCAATCGTTTTACGAGTGTAGTATCCCGTATTCGTAACGTCACTATCCGAAGAAGTATCAATCTCATTGGGACTACCTACTCCTACACGAGTAATAATCTCTTCCCCTGCCACATAGATCCATCATACAGGATGCTCTGGTAGAAGCGTTTCTCACGATTTTTATAAGGATTATTCTTATTGTAACCGGATGCAGGATCAGTGATAGGCAATCCGTTGGCCATGCAATAGTCGTCAACCAGTTCCTGTGTAGGCTGCATATTTCCCCAACTGGACTGTACTCCTTTTACAAACACCGGACCGAACAGACCTTCACGACGCCCTCCATTCTGCTTAGACATCTGGAAGTCGAAGATCACTTCATCGTTATTGTTGGTAGCTTCTGTCCAAAGGTCCAAAATAGTCGGTTGCAGATGATAGACCTGTAAGTCAATTACATCTTTCAAGGTAGCCGCAGCTGCTTCCCAGCGTTTCTTGTCTTTGCCCGGATTACGCAATTCACTGGCATGAAACAGTTCCACCCATCCTTTCAGTGTCAGAATTGCTCCTTTGGAAGCACGCCCCAGATCGGAACCGCTACGGCGCGGAGGAAGATCATCTTTAATCTCGTCCAACTCTTTGTCGATAAACTCAAATGTTTTCTGTGCAGTCTCACGCGGATAAAAGATATCCGTACTCACGTTATTATCCAGCACTTCCGTGATGATAGGCACACCACCGTACGCCATCCAGAGATAATGATAGAACCAGGCACGCAAGAAACGCGCTTCTGCAAGACGTTCTTTCTTATAATCTGCCGAGAAATCGGATTCTGTTACTTTCGTAATGAAAAGATTGCAGGAACGGATACGCTCATACTGTCCTTTGGCGTCGTCATTATTCTGACGTCCCCATTTCCACATATCCCAGGGGCCGGGTATCCAGGCGGTAGGAGATAATGCTCCGGTATAAATCGTTGTACGGGCATTCATCCATTCCGCACCTACGTATGAATTATCCGAATATTGATCCAGATTCTGTGTTTCATTGTTCAGATGCGGCAACTGATTATAGATATCATTCAGAAACATATCGGCATTTTCTTCCGATCCCCAAACCGTTGTATCTCCAAAACGGTCTTTCGGCTCTATTTCAAGCCAGTCTTCACAGGCAGACAGCAAGGCTAATGAGCCTGCCAGGCAAACTGTTTTTATTATATTATGTATTCTCATATTCTATCTTGTTATGATGGTTAACTAATTAAAAGTAATATTCAAACCAAAAGCATATACAGCCTGCTGCATATAGTATTTACCATTAGCGGATTTGGCTTCCGGGTCGATCAGGCTCTTTCATAAACGGAGTCCATGTCCAGAGGTTTTGTCCGGAAGCATATACACGGGCAGAGGCTGATACCAATAAAGTTCAGTGCCGAACGAGGCAAGGTATAACCGATTTCAATACTCTTCAAACGGATATAAGTAGCATCACGTACCCACCACGAAGAAGGTTGACGATGGTTATTCACCGTTACTTCACTGGTCAGACGGGGATAAGGTGCGTTCGTGTTATCCGGCGTCCAGTGATCACTGAATTGTAACTTAGTAGCCGAACCGGAATCAAAGAAAGGCATTACCAAAAGTCTCACCCAATGAGATACTGGTACGGGTAGCCCCTTGAATCAATGCGTTCAGGTCGAAGTTCTTCCATTGGACAGTAGGAGCCAGACCGAAAATAATTTCGGGCGCCCAGTTAGAGAAGCCGATCACTGTCTGGTCGTGTTCGTCAATCTTTCCATCAGGCACGCCGTTAGGACCGCTTAAATCTTCGTAGCGCAAATCACCCGGATATACCTGTCCCCAAGGTTGAGTAGCGATGCCGGCCTTTAAGGAACCGTCAGGATTGAAGTCGTCATAAGTAAAGTACCCCAAAGCATTGTATCCGAACATTGTTCCGTCGGGACGTCCTGTTCTGCGACGATTCGGATTATTAAAGGTGGCTTCCGTCTCAAATACTTCATCCAGAATATTACGTGCGAAAGTGAAAGTACCTTTTGCACTGATCATCCAGTCTTTGCCGATACGTTTGTTGAAATTCAGAGATAAATCAATACCTTGATTGTGCATACTTCCCGCATTGACCTGTGACAAAGGAATACCATATTCTGCCGGAACCAATGCATTCGGAGCCATCAGCATATTCGAACGCTTCTCATAGAAATAGTCAGCTTCCAGAGAAAACATACCGTTCAATACGGAAAACTCCACACCGAAGTCAAACTTCTTAGCTTTCTCCCAAGTAATGTTCGGGTTCCCCTGCAAGTTCTCCCACATACCCATCATAGGTACACCGCCAAAGTTTACAGCGTTTCCGAATCCGTAATCACTCATATATTGATAGGAACTACCAGCCAAATTTCCGGACTCACCATAAGAAAGACGCAATTTCAGTTTATCCATCCATTCGACATCTTTCATAAAGGATTCTTCCGCAAGTTCCATCCCAGTGAGAAAGCAGGGAAGAAACCAAAACGTTTGCCTGGAGCAAAATAGTAGTGTCCGTCATAACGACCGGAAACTTCCGCCATATAACGGTTATCATAATTATATCCCAAACGGAATGCATAACCTACCTGACGTTCTTTCCAAGACGTACCACCGTTGCTGATATCGGCAGGGTCACTGCTTCCCCGCATTGATTTCATCTATGTTAATATTATAATTCAGACGTTTGGCACTCATATTCCATACGTTTCTTTCGCGTGCTTCAATAACTCCGAGTCCGGTAACCGTATGCTTGCCGAAAGTCCGTGAGTAATTAATCATTCCCTGATAAGTCATGCTCACGCTTTCTTCAAATGATTGTTCCAAATTCGGTTTCTCCGGTCCCTGGAATCCTTCCACGAATTGATACGGAGTTTGTGATGCATCCAGTGTGTATACAGGTATCGGTGTCAGATATTTCTTTTTTCTTCACACGATACGGATCGTAGTTGATTACTCCTTTGATGCTTAACCCTTGAATGAAGGAAGTTGCTGTTGCTCTATGGAGAGAGAAGTATTCAGTTGGTCGGCCGGCTCCTGACGATATCCGCTACGATAGGTCAGCCCGAAAAGTGACTTACCTACATATTGTCCCCACAGACCATTCGAGTACTGAATAGCTGAGATAGGAGGAGTACGATAAGCCTGATACATGATGTCGCCTGTATCGGCACCCGGATAATTCTTCTTTTCGTGCCATCCACCCAGACTTAAACTGATTTTCGTATATTTGGTGGCATCCACGCTTAAATTAGCCAGCAGATTAAAAACGCTGGTAATCGGTAGTACTCCACATTCCTTCCTGATAAGAATATCCTAAAGATACGTAGTACTGGAATTTATCGCTACCACCGGATAATTGCAAGTTGTGATTCGTAATCACAGAATTGTTTTGTACCAAGTCACGCAGACCGTTGCTATTAGGATAACGGTCAGGATCGGCATCGGGGTCTCCGGCACAGGTTTTCCGGTACATTTCCAGATCATGCTGTGAGTAGGCATAATAATTGGGATAACCTGCATTCATAGCCGCTTCGTTTTTCATCAAAGCATATTCATACGAATTAACCTGGTCAGTGATGCGGGTCGGGTTCTGAAAACCGATATATCCATTGTATGAAAGTACCGGAGCACCGCTTTTCCCTTTTTTGTTGTTACCAATACTACCCCATTGGCACCGGCCATACCATAAGGAGCTACGGCAGCTGCATCTTTTCAGGAGTAATATCCTCGATCATATTCGGATCGATACGTGAAAAGTCACGGGGAACTCCATCCACTACGACCAATGGAGATTGGTTCCCTAATGTAGCCACACCACGGATTCTCAAATCAGAACCATCAGCCTCCCGGTTCTCCCGATCCTTGTTTTGCAATGACTCCCCCGCCATACGACCTGCCAAACTATTAGAAATATTGATAACCGGCTTTTTGCGCTACATCTTTAGTCTTCATGCTTGATACAGCAGGCTGTAGAAGAAATCTTCTTCTGCGTACCGTAAGCCACAACCACTACTTCTTCCAGAATTTCAGAATCTTCTTCCATCACAATCTGAATGGCATTCTGATTGTTCACCGGAATATTCTTTGTGGAAAAACCCACATACGTAACCGCTAATACCGAATTGGAAGGCAAGGATAACGTGAATTTACCATCGATATCTGTGATCGTACCATTAGAAGCACTTCCCTGCTCCATGATGTTAGCTCCGATAATAGGCTCGCCACTTTTGTCTACTACGGTTCCTTTGACTATTATTTTTTTACCTATTGATTTTTTCTCTACCTGCGTTTTCTTCAATGAGATGTAGTTGTCGGCGTATTCATACGTCAGCCCTATTTGCGGCAATACATTTTCAAGCAATGCTTTTACCTGTTTATTCCGGGCATTGATTTTTACTTTCTGTTCGATATTGATGTCTTTTCCGTAGACAAACAAATATCCGGCCTGTTTTTCGACTTCTTGAATCAGTTCTTTTAGCGAAACCGAAGTTTTATTAATATTCACAACTGCTGTCTGTGCCTGGGCCTGGTATGTAAAAGGTTAATAAACAGGACCAAAGCGAGCAGTGAAAAGATTTTTTTCATAACTTTGCTAAGTGGTTTTGTTAGTACTTTATTTTAGGTTCACAAAAACGTGAAACAGAGAAAGTATTAATAGCTGAGGAATTGGGGAGAGTGTTGCACCACTTTCCCCCTTTTTATTCCTCATTTTGATGTCTATTTACTTTCGTTTTATTCTACTCCGTTGTGTTACATAGGCATTAAATTTTAATCAGATTATTAATATATCGTTATCTCTCGCTGTGACAGTATTTTGTACTCAAATAAGTCCGCACGGCTAATTGCTTTCAGAATCGTTTCAATCTGATCGCTTTGCCGGAACTTACCCGAAATAATCTTACTCAACAGAGATGGATCATCTACAGTAAAATGAATATCATACCATTGCTCCAATCTTTCCAGCACTTCGCCCAACGGTAATTCTTCAAAGTCATAAATTCCTTGTTCACGATATTCCTTTCCTCCAAAATGAGAAGAAGACTTTACCAGTTTTCCATCTACCAAAGATACTTTCTCGTCAGGCAATAAATTCACCGATTCTTCTGGAAATCCGGTAGAGCTAACCCTCACTTTACCCGAGAGCAAGTCTGTCTCAAACTTCTCACTGTTACTATAAGCATACACATTAAATTCCGTACCAAAGCACTCTTACATCATACTTCTGCGTCTGCACTGTAAAGGACGGGAAGCATCCTTTGTCACAGTGAAAAACCCTCTCCATCCAGTTCTACCGTACGGGCATCGGACAAAAAACAGAAGGCCACTTCAACGTAGAAAGCGAACTCAACCATGCCTCACTACCATCCGGAAGGGTTAAATGTACCCGTTGCCCTTTCGGAACTGTAATCTCCGTATAAGAAGGAGTCTCCGAGCCAACAAACATATACCAGGCGAGCATCCACGTCAGAGCAATCATAGCGGCTGCCGAAGTAGTATACCGCACGATTTGCAACACCCGTTTCCGCCTCAGCTTTTCTCCTGACGGTTCATCATTGCTTCCAGATTCCGTTCGCCTTTCAAAGAATCATCTTCTCTGGGTAATAATCCGGACAGACCTACGATATTTTGCATTTCTGCAAATTCCCGTTTCATATCTTCGTTCTTTTCCAGTTCCTGAAAAAGCTCCCGTTTTTTCCTCTTCGGTCGGTTCTCCGAAAAAGTATTGATTCCATTTCTCATTCATCATATTGCGCGCTTTTAATAAGAAGACACAGCAACTTACATTTTACCACCAAAGGAAAATGAAAAAAAATCAAGGAAGGAAGTAAAATCCAATAAGTTTAAGCTAAGAACTGTTTTGAAACGAACTAATCTGTTCGGATTTACTCTAAGATTTAATTCTTGATGTACACAGATTTAGTATTCATTATACTTAAAATTTAATCGTCGACAGTTGTTGAACTTTCGTCTGACAGTTGTTAGACGAAAAGATAACAATTGTCAGACGAAAGTTCAACAACTGTCAGACGAATAGATTTATAAGCAACCGGAACTAAATTCATTCATTATAAGCTGCAAATTAGTACTCAGCTTGACTAAAGTATATGGAATGGACTGAAGCAAAGACAATACATAGGCGATTTATCCTTATACGCTCAATAAAGCAGCAAAGGCATACAATGACGCAATTCTTCCCGAAGTTTCCTCAAAGCGATAGCCATTTGACCTTCTACCGTATTCTGCGAAATGCCAAGGGATTCGGCTATTTCACGATATTTCATACCCTTCAAGCTTACTCATGACAAATATTTCCCGGCAACGTTCCGGTAAGCTATCAATTGCACGGCAGATCTGTTTTTCTACTTCATCTATCGACATTTGAGAGTCATCAAGTAGTTGCAGACTATAAAGTTTCAGTTTAAACTCCTGCTCCATAATATCAGAAAGCGGCTGCCTGCGGTCTACTATAGAAAGTTGTGAACGAAGGAAGTTCAGACAGCGATGCTTGACAGCGGAGAAAAAGATATGCATCGGGCTGTTGCAGTTTCCGGAAGTATCTCTTTACGTTCCCATAAATAGAGGAAAAAAATCTTGTACTATATTCTCTGCGTCTCCCATAGCTCCTACATAAAGGGAAGCGAAACGAACCAAACGGGCATAGTAGGAAACATAAAGCTTTGAGAAAAGCTTTTTGTGCCGTCAAGGGTTCGGAAGATGGAAGAGAATGTATCATAAACCTCATATTAGATGCACAAAGGTAACAAAAGAAACAGCAAAGACAAAGCCTGACTTTAAATTCCTATTGTATGACCGATACAGATCAAATCAATTAAGATTCTCTCCGTATCGGTCAATGAAAAGTATACTAAAACCTATTGAAACTACTTGGAATAAGAATATGGGAAGTCTGCCGGTTGGGTACCTCTTTGCTGATTCGGTACGCTGTCCATCGACAGATTCAGTTCTCCGCCCTGTTTCAGTTCATCATGCGTCAGATAGTTGCGTGTGAATTCTTGTCCATTCAACAGAGCCTTTCCTTATGTATGGACGGTCTGCCGCATTATCTGCTGCTGAAACGACGAAGTTTTTCCCTTCGGGAAGATGCAGAGTTACCTTTTTAAATAACGGAGAACCTACCACATATTCAGGCATTCCCGGACAAACCGGATAGAAACCCATAGCAGAAAATACATACCAGGCAGATGTCTGCCCGTTGTCCTCGTCGCCACAGTATCCTTTACTTCCGGAATTGTAAAGTTTGTCCATAACATTACGGAGATGGTACTGTGTTTTCCAAGGCTGACCGATATAATCATACAAGTAAATGGCATGCTGAACCGGTTGGTTGCCATGCGCGTATTGTCCCATATTCAAGGCAACCATCTCAGCTATTTCGTGGATAACGAAACCATAGGTTCCATAGTTATAGGTGTTCGGAGCCACAAACATAGAGTCGAGTCGGGCTATCATCGGTTCATGTCCGCCCATCAATTCGGATAAGCCTTCCGGATCATGAAACACACTCAAGTCCAGTGCCAGGAACTTCCTTCTGTGAAAGGACCGCCCCATTCCGTAGCATCAAAACGATCACGCCAGTTGCCTTTGGCATCTTTTGTCCACATAAAACCATGTTCCGGATAATAGAGATTGCGGTAATTTAGGGCTTTCTGGTAATACTGGTCTGCGATATCCTGTTTGCCCAGCGATTCCGCAAAGCGGGCAATACACCAGTCAGCATAAGCATATTCGAGTGTTTTGGCTGTAGCTTCGGGAACTTCCGGATAAGGTACATAACCGAGCATCATAATACTCGAAGCCGTCACGCCCTACAGAAGCTATTTCCGCATGACGGGCTTGTGTCTGATGAATCATCGCTTCCAGAACTTTTCGGCATCTACCGTTTGTATCCCCTTCATCCATGCATCGACTAATAAGGAAACAGAGTTATTGCCAATCATACAACCACGATGACCGGGACTCGCCCATTCGGGCATAAAGCCACTTTCATTATAAGCATTAATGATAGATTGCGTCACACGTTCCGAAACTTCCGGATATAGCAATGTGAATAACGGATGAACCGCACGGAACGTATCCCAGAAACCATTGTCAGTATACATATAACCATCATGCACGTTACCGTCATAAGGACTGTAATAAACAGGAATTCCTTGTGAATCAAACTCATAGAACTCACGTGGAAAAAGTAATGTACGATACAGGCAGGAATAGAAGGTACGAAGTTGTTCGTCTGTTCCTCCTTCCGCTTCTACACGTCCGAGATAGTTATTCCACTGTTCACGGGCTTTCCCGCTGATCAGTTGTACATCCGCATCAGCTACTTCACGATTAAAGTTGATGGCAGCCTGTTCGGGACTGATAAAAGAAGAGGCTGTACGTATGGTCGCTTTTCACCTGCCGGAACATCAAATTTCAGATAGGCACAGGTATAATCGGCCGCTACATCGGTTTGATGGTGCAACAAAGTATCTCCATTGTAAGTACCGTATTCTATGACGGGATGACTGAATTCCATCATAAAGTAATTAGCGAAGTTATCCGGCACACCTCCGTTATTATAACGTGTCGCACCTTTTACCAACCGTTTTTCCGGTTCAATCGTTATTGAGCTTCCTCCGTTGTATGCATCTACCACTACATACTGATCTTCCTTTTCGGGGAAAGAGACCTCGAATACAGGCTCCGGGAAGTAGCAGAAAGAGACGTCTGCAATCCGTTATTGAATGTAACACTGTAGTTATAAGGAGTCGCTTTCTCCTGTTGATGTGAGAACGGAACCAGACGTTCTTTGTGACTCATTTTCAGTTCTCCGGCAAGCGGCATAATGGAAAATGTACCATAGTCATTTATCCAGGGACTAGGCTGATGTGTCTGCCGGAAACCGCGCATCAGACTGTCAGTATACGTATACATCCATCCGCTGCCATTCTCCCCCGTCTGCGGACTCCAGAAGTTCATCCCCCAAGGTACCGCCACAGCAGGATAAGTATTACCATGCGAAAACGCAAAAGTAGACTCGGTACCCATCAAAGGATTCACGTAGTCTACAAACTCTACCGTCTTCTTTGACTGCTGACACGAAGTGAGCAGAAAAGGAAAACAGATTGATAAGAAAAACAATCTTGTAACCATATCTATTATTATTTGCTTAAGTTTCACAAGCCTTCTGTATCACTTCTCCTTCCACGTTAAAACAGAGAAAACCATGCAGAAAGCCTGTGAAACTCAGGTTAATTAAAATACCTCACTCAGATACTTCTTCGTCTGTTCCGGACGCTGGCTCATACGCAAACGCCACACCAGTTCCTGCATATTTACGACTTCAAAACTATCGTTCAGATGTCCTGCACAAAGCTTTGCCGCTCCGGCTCCACGAATATCCCCGGACTGGTTCTCAATCAGCGGGTCTTCCGTCTGTCCGTGATCGGAGAAATTACTCCATGCATGCACACATACGACAGAAAAACTTTCCTGCTGTGCTTCCTGTTTCAATCTTCCGGCAATATAGGCAGGGGTACCTTCACGTTCCGCATTCCGGTTTCCAAAATTCCACAAAGAGTATTTCACCGTAATGGCCGGGATATCATACCCTGCTTTATTCGTTACCCAAATAATGTCTCCTTCACCTCCTGCATAAGGACTATACTGAAGCGCTACGATACCTTCCAACTGGTCATTGGCATCTACATAAGCCTGAAATGCTTCTTTGGCAGCCTCTGATTTTACGTTCATAGCCATTACACCCAGCAGTTTCACACGATGTTGACGCATATGCGCCGAAAGGCGTTCTGCCACGACTTTCAAATTCTTCGCCCGGTCGCCATTCTCGCTATAATTGTCTACGTAATAGTAACCGCCTCCCAGCATTTCCAAAAATAGAGCAATTCGGCTTTTGCTGACTCAGCAGATTATCGAATTGTGCCGGTGCCATCATCGGAAGCACTGAAGCAGCAATACCATACGTCATCCGTACTTCTTCCGACTCCGCCGCATTATAGAAATCTTTAAAGTCATTCATCATCCACTGAATATTGTCACCATCGGAAAGGAAGAAAGAAACGAAATTCTTTTTCTTTGTATAATCCAGAAACTGCGGATTCTTCACGCGAGCCAATGTCGATTTCTGACGTTGAGAATAAAGCAATGAAGTCAAGGAATGATTGTAACTCCAGTCACAAGGGATCATCGGATGACCGCTTTTGGAAACCAAATCGACAAAAGCATCTTCACTTACTCCCTGTTCCCATCCGTAGACAGGTGCATTCGGTTCCAGCCAGGCAAGGATTTCTTTCAGCAAAGCCGTATTCTGTCCGCCAGCCGAACTGCCCTGACGCTTATTCAAGTTCAATACGAAAAGTTCATTCTTAATAGCAAACTCACGCAATTCACCGGTTTGTACAGGCATGATCACCAATGCTTTGTTGCTGCATTTGTCTTTGAACTCCGCCCATGCCTGTGCAGTAGTTATGCTGCTTGCATCATATTTCATGGTATATCCTGCTTCTTCATAATATTCCTTGTCACGGACATCCACAATAATAGAATTATAAACATGAGAAGCAACGGAAGCTACAAGACCACTCTCCGGATTATGCTCAATATCCGTCAAGACATATCCGTCAAACATACCTTTCAGCTGAATAGTCACCCGTCGGACGGACCATAATCATTACGTGCCAGTTCCAGTCCGCTCTGCATCCCCTGTTCGTGGATACCCCATATCTTCGAGTGCCTGCTTAGACAGTTTATAGGAATCACTGCCACCGTGATCGTGCAGCCAAACAGCTATTTCACTTGTTCCCTGTTCTACGGCACGATTAGCCAGACCGGCTAATGACTGACACATCAGGTGGTACTGTAATCCGCGTACTTTTTCTGTTTGTCCCAGTTCATTACGGCTGCCTACCGTTACGACTTCCACACAATTCCAGTATTTCTTCGGTTTCACCTTCATTTCCGGCATATAGTATTGACCCACATTACTGATCGGATCATAAGCATCTGTATAAAGGGACGTGTTGTTTTCTTCGTTCAATCCTTGATTGATTTCCGGCGATTCGTACACTTCACAACTAGCCATTGTCAAGTTTCTGAGCAACAGTGCAGCACCACATATAGTCATTTCATAATTATTTCTTTCATTTGTTAGTTAACCATTAATCAATAACCTTCATTCTGCGATAATCCATCTACCTTGTTCCGTTCATCTTGCGGAATGGGGCGTACCAGATGGTTCTTGTTCAAATTATCATACTTCACCACAAACGGATTGTATGCAGGTACACGTGTCAGCAATGTCTGAGTACGTTTCAAGTCAAACCAGCGGTCATGCTCTCCCATCAACTCACGGGCACGTTCATCCATGATAACGTTTATATCCAGATCTGTCAGCTTCATTGCTTCATAAGCGGTCGCATCTTTAGCGGCACGCTTACGTATACTGTTGATGCGTTCCAATGCCAATTTCTTGTTTCCGGCACCCAGATAAGCCTCAGCACACAACAGATAGGTATCACCCAAGCGGAAAATGACATCTTCACGAGAACCGCCTTCGCCCCATTGTATCTTGGTATCGCTGAACTTACGTACCATCGGCATACGATCTGAAGCAGTTTCTAATACAGGAAGTGCCGTAGATTGCGGATACCACACATATTCATCGTCCTGCTTGAACGGATAAAACCTTTTCGCGTTATTACTCATACCCGATTTATCGTTCCAACGGGGGAAATAGATTCCCAGCTTACCGTAATCAGCATTATCCGGATTGTTTATGTAATATTCACGTTTGAACGTCGCATCATAACGGGTATCCGCTTCCGGGTCGGTATAAAGCCGTGCGCTTTCGGATTCACCCAGTATTTACGGGAAACACTAGAGTAATCATTCTGATTCTTAATGAACAGATCCGGCTCCAATGCTACAATATTAAATCCGAACTGTGCCTGTTGCGGATTTCCATCCCCCGATAGTTCTTATCCAGTCCATATTGAATCGCCCAGATCACTTCCGAATTAGCCTGATTGTTTTCATCGAACAAAGCAGCATAGTTTTCCTGCAAAGCATAACCGGAGGCCGGATTCTCTACCAGCAAATCAAATGTCGTTGCTGCATTGGAGAAGTCGTCTGTTTCAGCAAAGGATTTGTAAGCACGTGTCAGATACATTTTCCAAAAAGTGAATGACTGCGGCATTCGTTACCTTTCCGGCTGAAATCGTGGTCATGTCCAGTTTATCCTTTATATCATTCAGTTCGGTAATGATGAAAGTGTAAATAGCCTGTTCACCGGTACGTTCCGCCTGCTGGATAACGCTTGTATTCTCTTCGGTGAGCAAAGGTACGGGACCGAATGTTTCTACCAGATAATAGTAAGCCATCGCCCGGAAAAAGCGGGCTTGTGCGGTCAGCGAAGTATAATCGCTTCCTGCAATATCCGGTGTGCAGCGATTCAGCAGGATGTTACTTTCCTGCACAATCTTATAGAGTACTTTCCAATAATCGCCAACAATCGGAGCGGTGGAGTTGAAAGTCTTGTCATAGCCGTTGAACATACGTTCGGCAGGTTCTTCGGAGATAGCCATGTAGATATCAGTTCCGTAATACTGCAATTCGCCTGTATTGAAAAAACATTGCGGTAACGGGCATTGATATCTGTCAACAATTTCTGTTGTCCTTCTTTAGTATTATAGAAATCGTCCGTTACTGCCGAAGGGTTATAACTATCCAGAAAATCGGAGCATCCGCTTAGCAAACAGATTGCTAACAGTGCCAAATATTTAATTTGTTCTTTTACTCGTTTCATAAGGTTTCAAGTATTTAGAAGGTTAAATTCACTCCAAAAGTAAATGTCATCGGATAAAGTGACAAAGACTTGTATACGTCTTCACCAATCGTTTCGGGATCCGGACCGAGATAGTCGGTGAAAGTAAACGGATTCTGCACATTGATGTAAGCACGTGCATTTTTCATTTTCATCTTCTTCATCCAGTTTTCCGGAAGAGTATATCCCAACGTGATATTCTGTATTTTCAGAAACGAACCGGAAATCTTACCTAATACCTGAGTATGGTAGGATTGCGCACCGATCTGCTGGTACTCATTGCTGTGGTTTTCCGGAGTCCAGTACTTCACATTCAGTTTGTTCCAGTGTTCATTATCCCATGCGGTAAACATATAAGTGAAATCATCATTGTAGGTGCCACCGATACGTGCATACATATAGAAAGACAAATCCCAGTTCTTGTAAGTAAAGGTATTGGTCATACCCGCTGTCCAGTCGGGTGACGGAGAGCCGAGTACTTTATAGTCACGTTCATCAATCACATAGTTCTCGTCCAGATCAGCTACACGGATATGTCCCGGCACTTGTCCGTATTTAGCAGCCAGTTCCTTATCTTCCGTCTGCCAGATTCCTACCTTTTCCAGATCATAGATCACCTTCATCGGCTGACCGATGAACCAGCGGTTAGCCAAGTCATCCTTTTTATCACCGTAGAGGTCTACAATCTTATTACGGTTCAGAGAGAAAGTCAGATTTGTCTTCCACGTAAAATCTTTCTTTGAGACGTTCACCGTGTTCAGACCTATTTCCACCCCTTTATTGGAGGACGTTCCTATATTCTCAAGGATAGAGCCATAACCGTTGAGGTTACCTACCGAACGGGCGAAAATCAAATCTTTCGTAGTACGGTTATACACATCAATCGTACCGTTGATACGGTTATTCAGAAAGCCGAAATCAATACCGTAGTTCCACTCCGAGGTCATCTCCCAACGAAGATCTTTTGTTACCTTTGCGGTCACCTAATCCGAAAGCATTTTCACCTTTACCTCCATAGATATAATGAGTCAGGTCCAGCCTTTGTCCAGGTAATATCATGGTCAATACTGTTGTTTCCCGATTTACCCCAGCCTGACGCGGAGTTTCAGACTATTCAGCCAGTCTACGTTTTTCAGGAAATTCTCATTCTTCATCTGCCAGCCGACGCTCGCCGACGGCATAAATCCCCACTGATTGCCGGTAGCCAGACGGGAAGTTCCGTCATATCGCCCTGTTACAGTAAACAAGTACCGATCCATCAACGTATAGTTGACACGTCCCATGAAAGAAAGCATGGATGACTCCCAATAGTAACTCTTCACGTCACGAATTTCTTCGGCTGTTTCGATCGCATGCCAGTCCGAGTTGTAAGGCAGACCATCGCCACGCATTTCCGAACCCTTATGAGTTTCTTTCTGTACGCTATACAAACCGATAGCATTCAGACGGTGAATATTCTTCCAGGTTTTATCATAAGTAATGATATTGTCCCATACCCAATTCATATTCCGTCCTTCTTTCCGGTAAAGCTTCCGGTGCATTGAGACCTCCTTTGGCTTGTGTCATCGTACCTACCCATTCTCCGTAAACGTCCGAATCATACTGAACCGCAATCTGCGATTTAAAGCTCAGTCCTTTGATCGGCTGATATTCCAGATAACCGGAGAAGTTGGTATAGTTTGCTTCTTTCTCTCTTTTATTATTTTCAATCTGAACAAATGGATTGATCTTGCTGGAAGTCGGCTGACAATTAAACAAGTAGCTTCCGTCCTTATCATACGGGCTGACCGTAGGAGGCAGGAAGTATGCATTAATCAAAGCATCATTGGCTCCTTCATTCGTGTTATTCAAAGAAACATAACTGTTGATTCCTGTTTTGAACTTATCAGAGAAGCGATATTCCAACCCAACATTAGCCGTAATACGTTCAAAGCTTTCATCGCCTACCATACCGTCGTCTTTCAAGTATCCCAAGCCGAATGAGAAAGAGAGTTTGTCTGTACCCCCGGTAGCGGAAACAGAATGACTGGTAGTCAATGCATTCTGCGACAGTTCACGCAACCAGTCATAGTATTCACCATGTTTGATACGGCGTTTTTCATCATCAGTCAGGAAGTCCGGACGGCTCAGTGAAGCATCACCATACTTCTTTTTCCACAAAGCGGTGCGATAGTCTACATATTCCAGTCCATTGCCCATGTTACCAATCATTTCAGGAATACGGGTAGGAGTCTTGAAACCAACGTAACCCGAATAGTCGATATTAAAGCCCTGACGCTTGTTAGCTCCTTTGGTAGTGATAATCACCACCCCGTTTGCACCCCGCGAACCGTAGATTGCACTGGAAGACGCATCTTTCAAAATGTCGATAGATTCAATATCGGCAGAGTTCAAATGACGCATTCCCGTTTGAGAAGGTACTCCGTCGATCACGTATAAAGGTTCATTCGAGAAATTGAACGAGTTGATACCCCGAATCTCTATTTTCGTATCCGAACCGGGACGGTTGGAAGTCTTATTCACGAGTACACCACCGACACGTCCGTTCAGTGTTTCAGTGACATCGGTAGTCACCAGTTTACTTAATTCCTTGCTGGTAACGGATTGGATAGAACCTGTCAAATCTTTCTTTTCTACCGTACCATAACCGATAACGACTACTTCATTCAACTGCTTGGAATCATCTTTCAACTGAATGGTAAGGTTCGACTGATTCTGATTTACAGTCAGTTCCTGTGTCACGTATCCTATAAAAAGAAACAGCAATCGTTTTTCCTTTCGGAACCTGAAGACTAAAATTACCATCCAAGTCAGTCACCGTACCGGTAGACATTCCTACCACCTGAACGCTGGCTCCGGGCAACGGTTCTTTTAAAGCGTCTACTACCACACCTTTCACTGTAAGCACCTGCTGTGCCTGCACACTTACCCATCCGCACATCAGAAGCAGCAGGCAGAGGAAAGCCTTTATTTTTATCGTATTATTTTTCATACTCTTCGTCTGTTTATTAAGGTTAGTTCTCAACTTTAAACCATTTTGTAGTTACCTACAATTTTCGCAACGTGTTTTCCTGTCTTATCCGGAATGTTGGTAACGTCTTCGACCACTGTCGTGAAGTCCCACGCACATACCAGTCCGCTTTCTGTTCCCGTCACATCCGAGTTCATCAGCGTTTTTACCTCATTCGCCGATTTCGCAGTACTCCACATGCGGAATTTCTTAATAAATCCGGTCATACAGCGTGAATTGTCAGTCGGTTCCTGGAATGCCCACATATTCTGGTTACGGGTGTTAGGCATATAATTCTGTAATACTCCGGCATCATTCTTCACATCATTTGTCTTACTGAAGAATAATTCACCATTGACATACATTTTCAGCCTGTCCTTCAGGCAAGGTGTTATCCCACACCGTCACGACATGATTCCATTTACCAAAATTATCAGGATAAGCACGGCCTTCTTCCAGTACGCGGCCTTCCTGCGGTCCCATACCGATCGTTGTACGAAGATTAGAGCCTAAGAAGTTGATCATCCATCCCTCATTCGGCTGCTTACCGTCAAAAGTAGAGAGGAAACTGCCAATTCCCGACTCAAAGAAACCGGCATCATACTTCACCCAACTTTCTACGGTGAAAGTATTACCGCCACCATAAGCAGGATCGGAACCAAATTCAATACGCCCTTTACCGTCAATGCCGAATACCTTTAATTCGGCAGGCGTACCCGGTTGCAATGTCTGTTGATAGGAATCCTGAAATTCGGCAATCGCTTTTTCGGCGGCTATACAGTAGTTATCTATTTCATACTGTAGAACAAAGTAGCCAGCCATACCTTTAGAAATACCTGTTTGCAGTTCTTCGACAGCTTTTTGCAGGTTCTGGGCATTTGCCAATGGGAAAGTACCGTCACTTGTACCGATCTTTGCGGTATCAAGCATGTTTGTCATGTCGGTCAGATGCGTGTACATGCATTCAAGTGCAATAGGCCGCACTGAATCGCCGTTATCGCTCTTGCACGAGCTGACACACCAAACCAACAAACTGAATAAACAAAGTTTCATAAAGAATCTTGTTTTCATACGTATTAGGTTTTTAAATAAAACAATAAGTAAATAACATCGCTGCAAACATAATGTAGCAAGGTTAAACAACTTATTAGTGATGGGTTAATAACGGATTAATAAGCGAATAAATATCATTAACCGATATGTTTTTATCGATGAAAAGGAGGATTTTTGCTCATCAGCCTCTGCATAAGAAGTAGAATATTCTTCATTCATCATTTGCTTGTACTCACGCACAAACAGGGAATATTGCAGAATTGCTTCTTGTGACGAACCTGTATGGTTAAGGGCATGCATACCATAGGCCAGTGCCAGCTCATTAACCGGATCAACCCGGAAAAGCACATTACAGAAACGAATGACGGCATCATACTTATGCTGCTGATACAGACGTTCGATTTCCAGTGGCAGAAAGGAAGACAAGAACTCTTCTACTTTTTGTTTGAAGTGGTCCATCATCCCCGCATCCATACCATCAAGGAATTTGCCACGCATTAATAAAATGCCGAGTTCATTCTCCACCTCTTCAGCATTCTTCAAGGTGCGGAAACGGAAATAATCACAATAACAGTCAGTAAACACCAGTCTGAAATATCCCTTGTCGTGTACAAGTTCCACTCCATCCAGGCTCAGCCAGATTTTTGCGAATCTGATTGATCGTTACCCCTTTCAGGTTTTTCACCTTGTCGTCGGTTTATCGGCCCAGAAAACCTCATTCAAGGAGGCAGATAATACTCCATTATGGGTACTATGAAGCAAGATATAGATGAAAACCTGCCGTAAACGGGAACTGAACAAATGAGTAATATCCCGCCCATTCCGGTCAATTACCGTAAAAGGACCGAATAAATAAACTGCATTCGGACGAACGATGGATGATTCAAAATCTTCTTTTGCAGGCATTTCTTTTCCCAGTACACTTTTATCCGGTTCTCTTCCGACAGGTGGTGACATGAGCACAGAAGATGATTCCGGAACCGCATTTCTTTGTTTTCCCCTCTTTCTCCTGACAAACAGCACACCTCCGACAAGCAATAATACTCCTATTCCTGCCATTATCCATAACCAACGAATCTCCAGAGAAGACCTGGAGCCGTAAGAACGGATTTCATCCAGAGAAACCGGAGGGGCGGACAACACATAAGTCCGAATCACCGTATGCCCCTTCTTGTCAAATTCTGTGGTCGTACAGTAATACTCATGCGTCAATGAATTATAGTAAAGGTTAGCATTCGTCATAATCTCTTCCGAACGCATCGGAATGGAATCTCCCAAAGCTTTCATCGTTCCATCATCAACCGTCAAGCGATAAAGTTGCAGATAGGTATCCGAAAGATATTCCGGATAACACAGGGCATAGATATACTTCTCATCAGGGGTCAGTATCATATCACGGGCGACGACCAAACGATGACCCGAAGCGTTCTGCCACAAACGTCGCACAGACTGCTGCTTTCTGTCAAGCAGATAAAGATCGTGAAGATAATTTCGGCCTACACTCTGCTCACCCGATTCGTTTCCCATCCCGCCAAAGACATAGATATGCTCCCGGTTCTTATTGACTGCCATACCCGAGAAATAACGGGGATAATCCGGTCGCCGGAATAAGAGAGGGTGTCCCAACGGTCGCCCTCGATATCATATTCGAGGAATGTATTATTAAAACGCTTATTACCAAAACCGCCAAAAACGAGATACTTCCCGGTTGTTTCATCCCAAAAGCCGTCATGATGGTGCAACTGTACCGGCAAGGCTGCTACTCCGGTCTGTTTCACTCCTGATTATTCAGATCGAGCGCCGCTACCGTAGCATCCCCCCAACGGCAGGTTATTCAATTCATAAACATAAAGTTTACCATCCGTTGTATTCATGAAATGAGTAGCCAACTGCAATTTTACGGGTAGTTTGTTGCTATAAGAATACTTTTGTGGCTGACGTTTCAACAGATTATAAGTAAGAAGTGAATCCTGGCTGAAAATAATCAGTCGCTGACTGTCCGGCTCAAAAAGTGATTCCCGAAGGAGTCTGAAAAGAATACTCAAAAAGTTTCTCCCAATGATAAGAACCGTTGATGAGCCACACCGGATTGACAACCGTACCCAAAACCTTCCCTGTAGAAGTATGCACTTCTTCCCCTTCATTTTCATTCAGAGGGAAAGTATATGAATGACTTCTATCACCTTCCAGCCTTCAGATTGCGGATGGCAAAAGTGGGCATATCCAAAATATAATCATAACGTCCGAAGAAGAGGTGCGGACAAAAAGTATCTTTCAATCCTAAAGAAGTAATCTTCTTTTCGTTATCTCCGATACGAATCGTAAGTACGTCCTGTTGCAAATCGAATGCAAAAGACACAGGAATCCATTGATAAGCCAGTGCATCATTGCGCAGATTTAAAGAATAATGATTCTCTTTTCCGTCGGTATTAAACTTGAATGTACTGTTCTCACCATCCAGATAAGTATACGTAAAGCTATATTTAGTTTTCCCTGATCTTCCTTCAGCAGAAAAACATATCCAAAAGTATCAAAATCGCGAATAGAAAGTTCAAAGCTCAACTGAAAGTTTCACCTTTTTCTATCACCCAGCCATTTCCTTCCGCCCATATACTTACCTGATATCTTCTCCTGTTACCGTGTATAAATAAGACAGTCAACCACTTCTTATGCTTCATCGTCTAATATATATTTAAGTTAGCAACGTACAAAAGTACGAAAAGAAATAGATAGCAACTATAATAGAATACAAATAAATAAGTAACTTTGCAGAAAATTGAATCAGTACAGACTATGTGGATACTTATTATAAGTCTGGTGTTGCTGGGTGTCATTATCCGCAACAACAAAAGACTGCAAACAGAAAATAGAAAAGGGCGAACTGGACCGTATGCCGGAAGTGAAGGAAGTGGATGCAGAATGCTGCGGCCAACACGAAGTATGCGAACGGGATAGCCTGCTGGCAGCTGTCAGCAAGAAAGATAGAGTATTACGATGATGAAGAACTGGATCAGTTCATTGGCAGGGCAGGAGATGCGTATACAGAAGAAGAAACAGAAATGTTTCGGGATGTATTGTATACGACACTGGATGTAGAAGTGGCCGGATGGATACGTAGCCTTCAGCTCCGTGGCATTGAATTACCGGATGATCTCAAAGACGAAGTTTTTCTGATTATCGGAGAAAGAAGAAACGTAGAAGTAAAAAAAGCAGATGACAGGTGAGGTGATGGATTTACTACAATATACATTCTTTCAACACGCCCTATTGGGAAGTCTGCTGGCAAGCATTGCCTGTGGGATTATCGGTACATATATCGTAACCCGCCGCCTGGTATTTATCAGCGGAGGAATCACTCATGCTTCTTTCGGAGGAATCGGGTTAGGATTGTTTGCCGGAATTTCCCCGATACTCTCGGCAGCCGTATTCTCGGTATTATCTGCTTTTGGCGTCGAATGGCTTAGCAGACGGAAAGATATGCGCGAAGATTCTGCCATTGCAGTATTCTGGACGTTAGGGATGGCACTCGGAATTATGTTCAGCTTCCTGTCACCGGGATTTGCGCCCGACCTGTCGGCTTATCTACCTCTTCGGCAATATACTGACCATCAACCAAATCGATTTATGGATGCTGGGCATATTGGCTCTGATACTAACCGGATTCTTTTATCTGTTTATCCGCCCTATCGTATATATTGCTTTCGACCGGGAGTTTGCCCGTTCGCAAAAAATCCCGGTAGAGATATTCGAATATCTGTTGATGATGTTTATTGCGCTAACAATCGTTGCCTGCCTTCGTATGGTAGGTATCGTGTTGGCCATTTCTCTTCTCACCATTCCACAAATGACGGCTAACCTCTTCACTTATAGTTTCAAGAAAATCATCTGGTTATCAATCGGCATCGGTTTCTTGGGCTGCTTGGGCGGATTATTTATTTCTTATCACTGGAAAGTCCCTTCGGGAGCTTCAATCATATTCTTCTCTATCCTGATTTATGCCGTTTGCAAAATCGGAAAGAGTTGTTGCAGGAAAAAGTCATAATAATAGATAGTATATGGAAATCAAGATTCAATCACTGGAAAGTATCCATGAAGCAGCCCGTGAATTTATCGCTGCTATGGGCGACAACACTGTATTCGCTTTATATGGTAAAATGGGAGCCGGCAAAACGACCTTCGTCAAAGCTCTCTGCGAAGCATTGGGCGTAACGGATGTTATCACTTCTCCTACTTTCGCTATTGTCAACGAATACCGTTCGGACGAAACCGGAGAGTTAATCTATCACTTCGATTTTTACCGTATCAAGAAACTAAGCGAAGTGTATGACATGGGCTACGAAGACTATTTCTACAGTGGCGCTCTCTGCTTTATCGAATGGCCGGAACTGGTAGAAGAATTACTGCCGGGCGATGCCGTAAAAGTTACGATTGAAGAACTGGAGAACGGAAGCAGAGTCATCAAACTATGACCGGACAATATATTGTACAAGGAATCTTTGCACTGGCAGGGATCATCTCCCTGCTGGCGTCATTGCTGAACTGGAACTGGTTCTTTACCACCCGCAATGCACAAACCATTGTCCGGAACGTAGGACGCAACCGGGCAAGACTCTTCTATGGAATACTGGGAATTATCATCATTGGAATGGCTATATTCTTCTTTGTGGAAACACGGAAAGCCATAGGAGGATAATATGTTTTTAAGAGAATCCTTTTGTTTTCTTCCCATTTTTTACTATTTTTGTATGAAAGGAGGATAGAAAAGTGAAAACAACCAATGAATATCTTACAAAAATTCGCCAATTCAAACAACAGTTTGCCGAGAAATATGGAATTATTTCTATTGGTATTTTTGGTTCTGTTGCCCGTGGAGAGCAACATGAAGAGAGTGATTTGGATGTTTTTGTTGAACTAAAGGATCCGGACCCTTTTATTATGTTTGATATTAAAGAAGAACTGGAGCGTATCTGCAATTGCAAAATAGATCTCCTTCGTTTGCGTAAAAACCTTCGTTCACTTATTTCCCAAAGAATAGCAAGAGATGGAATATACGCTTAAAGAAGAAAACATCTTCCTCCTTTAAAAGAGACAGTTGAACAAATTATAAAAGACTTATCATAGTAGTTGTCGTGACTTCATCTCCAGATACTTATTAATCACATCAATCGAAAGATTCTCCGGTGTAGTTAATAAAGAATAGATTCCATGTTGTTTCAAAGTAGATACAATCAGCCGCTTCTCGTAAGCGAACTTTTCTGCAATCACGTGCCGATAGTACCCTTCCGTATCTTTTGCCGGTTGGGCGATATATTCCTTCAAATCGACATCTTCAAAAAAGACTACGAGCAAACGGTGCTGGCGGTTTAGTTGTTTCAGGTAAGATAATTGACGGTTCATTCCTCCTATGCTCGAGAAGTTAGTATATAGTACCAGCAGGCTACGCTTACTGACATGTTTGTTCAAATGAACGCAAAGAGCCGAGAAGTCTGTCTCCCCGAAAGTGGTCTGCTGGCTATAAAGACTTTCCAGCAATGTCTGCATATGTCCGGGTTGCTTGGAAGCCGGCACAAAGGTGTCGAAATGTTCATCGAAAGTTACCAGGCCGGCTTTATCATCCTTTCTCATCGCAACATACGAAAGCACCAACGAAGCATTAATTGCATAATCGAGCAAAGTCATACCGCGAAAAGCTTGCTGCATCACTCTACCTTTATCAATCACATTATAAATCTGCTGGGAGCGTTCATCTTGGTAAACATTCACCATAAGCTCATGCCGACGGGCACTTGCTTTCCAGTTAATCGTACGGTAATCATCCCCCTTTACATACTCTTTAATCTGCTCAAACTCCGTATGATGCCCAACCCGGCGAATACGCTTTATTCCCAATTCAGTCAGATTATCACTTATTGCCAACAATTCATATTGATGGAGCATCAGATATGACGGGTACACTTTGATATCCAAAGGTTCTGCACAAGTATAGCGCCGGGATATAAAGCCGATTTTTCCGGTCACAAAAACTCTAATATGACCGAAAGAGTAAACACCACGATGAGTAGGTCGAAGACGATAGGTAACTGTTTTTCCCTCGTTTGCTCCTGAAGCTTCACCTGAAAGTCGACATCACGTTTCTGAAAGATAAAAGGGATCTCATCTATGATTTCTAAAGATACAGGATGCGGATAACTACTTTCTACCCGAATACTTACTTCATTTTCGTCGCCATTAGAGAAACGGTCGGCACACTGGCGGAAAGCACGGATTCCACGAATACGATAAAGAAATATACGTCTGCCAGTACCACCAAAAGCAAGACAAAGAGTGCCCACTGCCCGATAACAAAGAACGGAGCAAAAACATATCCGCTACCCAACAACAGGATAACCAGGACAAGGGCAATATAGAAACGACGAGTTAGAAACAAATGATTTATGAATTATGATTTATGATTTATAATTTCTTGGATTTACGATTTCTTCAACTTAATTTACAATTTACGTACAGTTTATAATTTACGATTTATGATTTCTTCGATTTATGTTATGAATAGGGTCAGACATCCAACGCGCAGCCCAAATCATAAATCAGAACTCATAAATCATAAATCTTTTCATTTCGGGACTTCCACTTTATCAATTAAGCGTTGCGTCACCTTCACTGGTGAATAGCCTTCCATTTCCGCTTCGGCAGTCAGAATCAGACGGTGTTGAAGTACATAAGGAGCCACAAACTTGATATCTTCCGGTGTCACAAAATCACGTCCCTGCAAGAGAGCATAGGCTTTCGACGATTGCAGCATGGCTACAGATGCACGTGGAGAAGCTCCCAAATATACGGCCTTACTGGTACGGGTCTGCTGTACAATCAATGCGATATATTGGAGTAACGTGCGGTCTACGAATACCTGATTCATGAAAGCACGAAGCGACAACAGTTCTTCTTTGGTAATAGCGGGAGTGATGTCGTCCAACTTCACCAAGGCGGCATTGGTATGATGACGTTCCAGGATATTCACTTCCTCATCCAATGAGGGATAATCCATAGTAATCTTCATCAGGAAGCGGTCGAGCTGCGCTTCGGGAAGTTTGTAAGTCCCCTCCTGCTCTACCGGATTCTGGGTAGCCAAAATCGTATAGAGATCTCCCATTCGGTGTGTCGTCCCGTCAATACTTATCTGGCGTTCTTCCATTACTTCAAACAAGGCCGACTGTGTCTTGGCAGGAGCACGGTTTATCTCATCCACCAATACAATATCCGCAAATATCGGCCCCTTATGAAAATCAAACTCATTAGTCTTCATGTTGAATACGGTCGTTCCCAACACGTCGCTCGGCATTAAATCCGGGGTGAACTGAATACGACTGAAGTCTGCATCAATCAGACGAGCTGTCAAACGGGCCAACAGTGTCTTCGCAACTCCCGGAACACCTTCTATCAATACGTGTCCATTCGCCAGAATCGCCGTCAGTACCAAGTCCACCGTCTGCTCCTGCCCTACAATAACGGAAGCAATCTGATCCTTCAATTCCTGTATCTTCTCGGAAAAGAGAGTTAAATCTATCCGCTGTTCAGTGTTCTCTTCCATAAGTTTCTTCTTTATATATGATTGATTATTTCACTCATTTTATCTATATATACCTTCATCTGCTCCGCATCAATAACACGTCCTCCGTAAATCACGGGTCTGACTTCGCGGATAAATTTAGCAATCTCTCCGGCATCCATTCCGGTTTTCCGGGCAATCCGGTGGAAAGAGCGTTCATCGTCCGCCACTTCTTCTATATCCACCTGAATCTCTCTCCGAAATTCTTCGGCTAAATAGGAAAACTTCTTGCGAACTAAATCCGCATGGTCTTTCTTCTGAAATAAAGCGTGCCTATCAGTTCGGTAAATTCAAGAGATTTATTCGCCGGCTCGTGAATAACAGGGATCACCGTTGCCGCCTCTTCGCTGTGAATATCATAAACAGTATTATGGCAATCATTGTCAGATACAACGCCCAGCGAAGCGGCTCATGTGCAAGAAAATAGCGGAAAGGTGATTGCTGCACCTGTGCAGTTTCCTTCATGTACCCCTCCGTGCGAACTATAGGAAGCTTCCCCATCTGCGACAACAAACGGAAGATATAGGTTGCATTCTTGCCGTCCAACATTCCGTAATTGGTGAAAATCAACGGAGTGGAAACTAAAATCACCTCTCCTTTACCCCACTGACGGGACATCGCTACAGGCATATAAGTAACACTATCTGTTATCCAGTGAGTCCGCCTCGGTTTCGTATTTAAATTCATTCGACTCAAGGACTTTCTGTGCCAGTTTACGTACCGGCAGCGAAGCGAATCTCCCCAGAAATAAGAAGAACACAACTGGGGATAAAAATAAAAAGTCTGACGGGGATAGACCGCCGAATCTCCCACCCAGCACAGACTGTCTTTTAACAAGAATGAAGTTGCATATTTCTTCAAAGCCATCGGACTGAAGTAGGAATAATAAGACCTGAAGTTCAAAGTATCTTCCATATATCTGCCAAACAAGGTACTCACCAGCATGATCTTATCTCCGCGATCCGCCATTTTCAACAGAGCGTTTACATCACACGTCCGACAATCGCAAATTATGGCAGAGATAACCAATATTCCCTCTGCTGCGTGAACGTATCTTCCTGCTCCAATTGATAGGGGCTTTTTCGAAAAGGTGTAGCCCTGTGGCAAAGAAGAAGATAATACGCTATCGAATACTGCACATCCGAAAGGTTGCTCGTCATTATGTCCGAAAGTGGGCTTCCACACAAAGTTCTTCGGCAAATGATATTCTATTGCAAACATGATGAATAGAAAAGCGACAATAAAGACAATGAACCAGCGACTTCCTTTCATGAGACGCCTCCTTTCTCTATTTCTCCCTGCAAGACTGCATTGTCCGGAAGAGTTCTTCCGTCGCCTCAAAGTTGCCGTAACGAACCCTCAGGAAATGATTGGTCAACTGACGGAAAACGGGTATCCGTACTTCATTGATATACTGTGTCGGTGTTTTATAAGGCTGCCAGTCAATACGTTCAGCGTCGCTAAGCCGTTTCAAAGTCTGCAAATAGAGCAAACGTACCGCTTCCCGGTAATTCTGACGGGAAAGCGCCTCCGTAATACCTCCCGGAAAATCTACTCCGTAAATTGTGTCCTCTTCAATCTGTATAAGGCAACACATTTCTTACGAGAGACCATAAACAATTCGGGGCGTTTCCGATAGAGGAACCAAACAATCAGCAACAAAAGAAGAATGGCAATACATACCAGAATAAGCCCTGAATACTCTTCAGCAAAATGACTGCCGAATATTTTGCGCATCAACTCCCCAAACTGTCGACGATCCACTCAAAGACATTCATCTCCGGAGTAATCAGTTCACGGTTATAGTTGTATGCCGGATCAGACTGCCAGAGGGCAATCTGCGCCGTATCACAGACTAATGTATCAGCCGGGGAAGTGAGATTCATTCTAGTTGAGGTCTATTTTAGAGTTTGTCAAAATTATCAATATCACTTTCTACCGTTATGCTGTCCACCACTTCCGATGCATGACCATACTGATAAACCAGACCGACGATACCGAAAATATAGCCGATAAGTAAGAACCATACAACATCAGGATAGAGAACAAATATTGCGCAAAGTTCAGTCCGACTGATGAAGAGGTTGCACCTCCGTCACTCATCGTAAAGATCATTTTTACAATATAGATCACATACCAGGGTATAGAAACAATTGTCCCTGCAATACATTGGCAATGAGTCCCATTACAATTAATATCAGAAAAATTCCACCCCAGGTAGCGAATCCCAACCGGAATGTTTTTGCAAATGCCTCGCCCAACGAAATGTCTTCAAATAAGTAGATGGGAGACATTAATGCCAAGGAACCATAAATGCGAATAAAAGCGGGATGGTCAGAATGAGTGTGAAAGGTGTCAACACAGCCAATAGAACAACAAGGATCACCGCAAAGAGGAACTAAGAAGCACAAGCAATCCCCATCAGAAACAGCCTCTTGATATTACGGAACAAGCAACGGTTTTTTATATCGCCGAATACAACCCCGTTCAGGCGTTCTTCCCGTTCATTATACAATCGTACCATCGCATAAATCAGGGAAGTCATCAACAAAGCCCCCAAACATGAAAGAAAGTCATACTCCCTGCATAATTCAGTGCAAATGAAGGTCCCAGAGCAGCCAACGGATTCTCACTTATTCCTCCGGACGCCTGCATAGCAGTAAATCTGTCATACTTCCCATTAAACCACTAAAGTTTGCGGCTTGAATTAAGCATATAGGGAGTATCAGATAAGTTGAATACTTAAACAATTGTTTCCAATTCTCTTTTAGAAAATCAAAAGAAGCGTTTAACTTTTCACCGAAAGGACGTTTCACATACATCGCGATCTTAGGTTTCTGTGATTCCATGTTTTTTTCTATTTGGTAAATAAATATAGTAGAAAATAATAAATGCCAGAGAAGTGAATATCACGCCAAGCCTCAACACATCGGGAAGCTCGGTGTGCCGGGTGAGAAAGCCTTCTATAAAGCCTGCCATAATGAACACGGGAACAGTACCGATCACTATTTTCAAGCCTCGCTTCGCTCCTCTGCGAAAAGATTCGAATCGGGAATAAGTGCGGGAAACAGCCAGCCGTTGCCCAAAGCTAGTCCGGCGGCGCCGGCCACGATAATCGCCCAGATCTCAAGCGTCCCGTGTAGCCAGATAGCAAGACTGGACTCCCATAACAAATCGTGTTGATAAAAGAATGTTTGAAAAGCTCCCACCATGATGCCATTGGAAAGAAGCATATATCCTGTACCGAAACTGGTCAGCAATCCCATTGCAAAACAGTTGAAAGATACCATCACGTTATTAAGCGTAATGCCTAGAAACATCGGTACTTCAGAAGAGCCGTTATACACGGCCATCGGCTCACCATTGGCTATATTGTCGAGTGTCATATCTACATAACCGTTTCCTAATATCAGCCGGACAAAATCCGGATCATTCGCTGCTGATAATACACCGATTAATGCGCTGGCAACAAAAATCATGAAAGGAAGTCAGTAATTCGCGGCGTGCATCGTGCATGGTTCGTGGCACTTCCTGTGTCCAAAAGGTTATAATGCGTGTCCACTTCTCTCGTTTATTCCGGTAAATCTCGTTATGTAACGCCGAAGCCAGATTATTCAGATAAATAGTGATACGGGAAGTCGGGAAATGTGTTTGAGCAAATGCCAGGTCAGCTGTCAAGTCCGTATATGCATCGGCCAGTTGATCGGGGACAGACTTGCCGCCTGCTCCGGCCTACAACCTTCTCTGTCTCCTTCCATTTTTCAATGTTCCGACGTTATCAATTTAGCAACCATTTCTCTAGTTGTTTCAGAGGAAGGAGTTTGCCAAGATGAAGGAGCAATAATTTGTTTTTGCGCTTTCAAGATATTCCAATCAATTTTCAGACCATCAACCGTTAAGTCAGGTTCTAAAGAAGCCATAATCTGTGCTATTGAAATAACAGCACAACCAGCAGGGACAGCCTCGTAAGTAGGTGAGCCTGTATCATAAAGATCACAATTTTCTTTCTGTAGCAAATCATTATATGGTGCGTCTTGATTCCACTCTGTACTACTACAGTACAGACCAGCAAAACCTATCGGATTTCCAATAGGAAATGTTGGTTCAGAACAGGATAGAATCTCATCCTTTACTATAATTATATCTTGAATCTCATCATACCTCACAGCCTTCACGTTTAAAGTTTTTGCTATTTTCGCTAATGTTTTAGCTCTCAGTTCTGATTTTACCTTTTCATAATATTTGGCATCTTCCAACAGACTCAATTCTGATAAATAGAGCATAGACTTAGAATCTACATATTTAACAGAGTCTTTTAAATCTGTTTTAGGCAAATAAGCCATTATCTTTGCAAAACGTTCATCAGCAGGAACATAAGCCACACCTTTCCCCTCATCACTTAAAAATTCAATTTTATAAACAGGAATAGTAGTAAGATTAGTTGAACCGACTCTTGTTTTTAATCCAGAAGAACTAGATACATTATATGTAGAAATAGCCATAATTTTTACATTATTATTTCTAGTCTGTAATCCTGTTGGATTAAAGTCCAAAACAAGTTGCTTAGCCTCTTCTGAAGTAATTATTCCAGGATTATCATAAGCAATGCTAATATACTCATCTGAAGATAATAAAATTTTAGAATCATTCAGATTATCTTGCATACCTAGTTCATTACTACATGAAGTAAATAAAGCAAGGATAACTAACAAAAAATAGTATTTCAATTTCATAAGTTATATAATTTATGGATTTTGCTTTATTGTATATGTGCTCATTGATGAGCCAATATAAGAAAGCCATAAGATTATCTCCCTAATATCACCAGATGTATTTTCGTCTACAATTACTGTCATCACCGAATCCTCCTGTTCTTTTTTTATTGAAAACCAATCTTCTTCAAGCAAAAAGTATGGGTCATTTTACATTGAGAGCAATAGAATCCTTATTCACAACAGTCCCAGCAGCATGCAATCTCCATCCTTCCGCAGGAGTCATAATAATAAAAGCAGTATCACCTTTATTATCTAATAATGGAGGCTCTGATATCCTGTGGGGAAAATCATTGATATATATTTCATCATCTTCTGCATCATTACAACTAACAATAGCAAGAAGAAAAATCAGAATAATATACTTCATTCTTTTACAATATAATATCACAGATCATATTAAAGCCTGTGTTTAATTCATAGCCTCCAGCCTTCAAAAGATATCGACATATCTTTATTAACTAAATAGAAGCCATCATAAGACCCAGCCCATCCCATATTCGCACGGAAATAAAAATCAAAGTTTTTAACCAAATATCTCGTTTGAGGTCTCCAATAAGCAAATCCATCTATCACAAAAGCATGAGACTTTTTTAGAAGCATCTGAAACGCCAACCCATACCAGTTTAGCTTTCTGTAAAGACAAAAATGCAGCATTACCATCCCAACCATTTATCAAATCTCCTGTTGTAAAATATCTTCTAAGAAAATCCCTAGTTTGAGGTCCAGATGTACCAGAACCTGTTACCCAATTTGTTGTTTTGTCATATTCTGGATGAGTACCAGAAAGGTCATAAATATGTTTAAATAATTTAGCAACCATAGTTCTAACAATCTCAGGTGATCCCTGATTTGGCTTCCAGGGTAGCGGCATTAGTATCTGCGGCTGTGCTTTCAATGCTTCCCAATCTATTTTTATACCATCGATAGTTAAGTTTGGTTCAAGTGAAGCCATAATTTGTGCCATGGCAACAACCGAACAACCCGCAGGAACAGCTTTTATATACAGGTTCCTTCCCAACATTTGGTGCACAATATGCTTTCTCTAATAAATCATTATATACAGGTTCTTGATCCCAATTTGTCGCCATAAAAAAAAACCAGCCCACCCAATAGCATTGCCAGCAGGATCTTGAGGGGTTGCACGTGAATCTAGACAATCCTCGACAAGAATCCTATCTTTGATCTCATTAAAATTTACGGCTGCAACATTGCTCTTTCGATATTCTTTTTAATGTTTCATCTCTAAATTCCAATTTCATTTTTTCATAATGTTTGGCCTCCTCTAACAAAAGCTTTGTTCTGACAAACCAAGCATAGCCTTCGCACCAATAATTTTAGCTGTATCCTCAAGATTTACCTTGGGCAAATAAGCCATAACCTTTGCCACACGCTCATCAGCAGAAACATAAGCAAGTCCTTTCCCTGCATCACTGACTATTTCCATTTCATAGACAGGAAGAAGAATTGATTTGTCTGTAACCGATCTTGTTACCGCATTGCTGCCCTTTTCTTCAATATTAAAAAGAAGAGCGAAACTTCACAACAATATTTTCATTACCTCTCGTCTGCACTCTGTTAACCCCAAAATCTAATACAAGTTGCTTTGCCTCATCAGGAGTTATTACTCTTGGATTATCATAAGCAATACTAATGTATTCATCCGGAGATAATACAATTGAGTTAGATTCTATCGGCTTATTATGTAAATCCAAACCTTCTTCATCATTACATGAAGCTAATAACGACAATACGAAAAACAAAAAATAATACTTTAATTTCATAATAAATATTTTTAAGTTTCAATTGAATATGTAATCTGTACAATAATAAATCAATGTTATCTTTTTCTTATATCAGGTATAACACTTAATTGCGTATCCCAATAGGTATTACCACCAGTCTCAAATGAAATGCTTCCATCATTGTTTACCAAATAATAACCATCAGAATTACCTGTCTTTCCAAAATTACAATGAAAATATGCATTACTGCTAGAAGATTCGTTCTTTGTCATTGCATAACCATCCACTATAAAAAGCACTTCCATTACATTCTACCAAAACAGGACATATTTTAATAACAGAATTTTTTAACTGTTTCTATACTCCATTTTGAATATTACCACAATTGGTTATTCCACTTCCTGAATTTAGATATTTATACACATTAGATAATGGAGTTGATATTGCAGTAATGCAAGACACTAATTTAGATTCTGAGTCCGGCCATACATCAGTATAGGCAGTTCCCCAAACTGGAGAAGAAGATGTACTATCATATACATATTTAAATAAAGATGCAACCATATTCCATTTCTCATAAGGATCATCATAACTAATACTTTTACTTTCTTTTAAATAACTCCAGTCCATTGATATCCCTTCACAAGTTAATTCAGGCTCTAAGGAGGCCATAATTTGGGCTATTGCAGTGTTAGTAAGTCCTACTGGGCGTCTTTCCCATGTACATATTTTACGAGAAATATCCATAGGTATTTCAACCCAAGTATTTACAAACTTCCAACTATATGGTTCTTTCTGTCCCCATTCTGTAGTACAGAAAGGTTCAATCATCATCCAAACCTGGCCATCTAAATCAGTAATAGGCCTAGAGCGTGTAATTGCCTCACTATTATTGGCTATTTCGTCTAATAATGCATTCTTCGACATTTGAATCATAGCGTTTGCTCCTATCTGCGTTGCAAAAATGGAGTCATTATAGGAAGGTATATACGCCAATACCTTTGGGAATTTTCTATCACCAGATACAATAGCTTTCCCTTGTTCAGAGCTATTCCTTATTTCAACTTCATAAACTAAAAAGCTTTTACATCATTAGGCAACGAACGGGTAATTTCTGAATTTCGAGACGATATTAAATATGTCTCACTAATAGCAAAAATTGGATTTTCTGTTATTTCGCCTCTCGTATTTGTCTCAGATTTGATAGACTTTTGAAAGGATTCTACAATAGAAATAACTTCTTTTTTCAGATAACGCATTAGGATCTACTTGTTTAATTGCATTCCGTTCTGCATCTATTATATTCTCGTTACTACACGAGGCAATAATAATAAGCACGACTAACAAACTAAATTGTATAAATATTTTTCTCATAATACTATAGTTAATTAAAGTTCAAAATCCCCCCGATAAATCATAATCTTTAGACAAAAGTTCTAAGCGGTAAGCGACCCCTTCCTTCAAACTTAAATCTAAAGTAATTAAACTTATAGGACTAATAAAAGTATTTAGATACACTGTCTTATTAGTATCCAAATTAACTACGGTAACTGTCACACTAGATACTTTTGAAAGAAAGTCGATATACAATACATCATTATTTATAGATGCCTCCACTGGGTAGATAGCTGGTATTCGAGTCGTTTTGTTATCCAAAGTTCTCCCTTCCTTTTAAAATTATTTTTCTAGAAAAATAACTCAATTCCATACTGTAACTTTTTTATATTACAATTTGGAGAATTTCTAGTATTAGATCCGAAAAGAAAATACTCAGGAATAATAAAAATAGTAGTTTTTTCATATACTGTTCATATTTGATGTTTAACGCTGCAAATATGAACAGTAAGTTTAAGAAAAGTATTACACCGTTATGTTAACGAATACAAAAAGCAGATCGTATTACATAAAACTCAAATAATAATACCATTGCTGTCCCATTAAAATCTAAAAGAGTTCTTTGAAATATTTGAAATTTAGTTAGTTACAGCGATTTTCCGAGCGAACGGACTTGAATTTTAGCTTTGCATCAGATTAATCCGATGGCATATGTTCCAAGACAAATACGTTTTTTCGCTCAATTGGCTTCATTTCTGAATCGAAGTAAGTTTAACCGCATAGTCACCAAGTATGATGGTGATAAATATGTGAAGCACTTCACCTGCTGGAATCAACTACTTGCTTTGATGTTTGGTCAACTTTCTAATCGTGAAAGTCTGCGAGATTTGATAGTTGCTCTTGAAGCTCATCATTCCAAATGTTATCATTTAGGAATGGGTAAAATGTATCAAAGTCATCGCTGGCAAGAGCAAATCAAGATAGAGACTATCACATCTTTGAAGAATATGCTTACTACCTGGTTAGCGAAGCACGACAAAAGTGTACTAATCATATTTTCAAACTTGGCGGTAACGTTTATGCGTTCGATTCGACAACTATTGACCTGTGCCTTTCAGTCTTTTGGTGGGCAAAATTCCGCAAAAAAAGAAGGGTGGTATCAAAGTGCATACATTATATGATGTGGAAACGCAGATACCTGCATTCTTTCATATCACGGAAGCATCCGTACACGATTCTAAAGTTATGATTGAAATTCCTTATGAACCAAGCTCTTATTACATCTTTGACCGCGGTTATAACAACTTCAAAATGCTGTATAAAATTCATCAAATTGAAGCCTACTTTGTTGTCAGAGCAAAAAAGAATCTTCAATACAAATCCATCCAATGGAAACGTAGACTGCCTAAGAATGTGCTTTCAGACGCAAGTGTACTTCTGACAGGATTCTATCCTAAACAATATTACCCAAAGCCACTTAGACTGGTTAAATATTGGGATGAAGAACAAGAACGAGAATTTACATTCATAACCAATGCGATGCATATATCTGCGCTTCAAGTTGCTGAACTTTATAAAATCGCTGGCAGGTAGAGCTGTTTTTCAAATGGCTCAAGCAGCACCTTAAAATCAAAAGATTTTGGGGAACTACAGAGAATGCTGTTCGAATACAGATATATGCTGCTATATGCGCTTACTGTTTGGTGGCAATCATTCAACACGATATGCAACTGGACAGAAGTACATATGAAGTGTTACAAATACTGAGCATCTCATTGACTGATAAGACTCATCTGAGAACCTCTTTGATAAAACTAAATTTCAAAATGACAAAGAACGATTCGGACCAAATGGGCCAAGTTTATTTAATTTTTAATTCGTCCCAATTTTAATGGGACACTAATGTAATAATACAATAACTTAGATTTTGCGTAATATATCAACCAATTTTATTTTCTTATCTTTATTTAAACCCATCTTCTCCAATACAGACCAACTTCTTTTATATACGGCAGCAGAAGTGCATCCCCAAAGACTGGCAATATCGGCATATTTAAAATCCAACCTAACTAAACAGCAAAAACGAATATCTTCCTCCAATAAATACTCATATTTAGTGCTTAATCTTTCTACAAATCCCAAAAGATGCCATATCTATTTCATGCAATAAAATATCCCATTCATCATTAGTAATCTTCTTCATTCCATCAGGATTAAGTTTATTATACTCACACAATTCTATCAACATTTGAAAAACAGGAGAAGACATTAATATAAATTTCAGATTCAGATTTCTCAATTGCTTTACTTCCTCATCTCTTTCTACAAGCCGACGTTCTAAATCTTCTTGCATTAAATGGTATTGTTCCAATAGTTCATTAAGACAACTATCTAATTGTGCTTTGGAGTTAACATCTGACTCTAAATATTCACAATGTTGCTGTATTTCTTTTATTTCTATATTTTTTTTCTCTAACTCTTTCTTGATAGTCTCTATACTTTTATACAATAATTGTCGTTTATTGACTAATTGTGCCATTTCTTCCTTCCTTTTTCTACGCCTTTGCAAAAAGAAACAAATCGTAATAATAAACAATAGGACAAGTAACAATAGACAAAAACGATACTGAGTCAAAAATGATTCATAGCGTTCCGTTGATTGATGATATAACACATCCTTCAAAGAAGAAACTACCTCAACCGGTTGCTCGACCAATTTCATGGAATCCTTATATATAGCATATAAAGTTTCGTATTCCAATGCTTCATTTTTTTCCCCAACTTCGTTGCCATTTCTGATAATTTCATATATGCATTTGTTTTTGCATAATAATTATCAGAAGATATACCTCTATTCAAATAAACAGAGGCTGAATCATATTGTTCCAATTGCAAATAAGCACTCCCAATAACTAGATAGTAACCATATCTTTCAGAACTGTCTAACACCAATCGCATACCTTTATTTGCAAACAATATAGCTTCGCGTGATTTCCTTGATATTCTAGAAGATAACTAAGAGAACTAAACAAGCTCCTTAATATGTTGTTTATCTGTATCTTTTATTAGCTTTAGGGCTCGTTTTAAATATTTTTCTGCATCTGTATAATATTCTTCTCCTCGCTCCATGCAAATATCTGCACAACTTACTAGCACTACGGCTAAACGCAATGAATCATGATGTGTTTCTGCCAATTCAATAGTCTGTCTATAAAGAGAATCAGCCTCTTCCTGCAATCCATGCTGCCAAAACAATAAACCCAAATTACTTTTCAATAGAATATTCAAATCATAATTATCCACTTTCTCAGCTAAAGGCATTGCCACCAAAAATTCACGTACAGTTCCTTCAATATCACCTCTGTCTTGACAAACTCGTCCAAGATAATAATGAGCTTTTTTTTTTTTGCCCGTAGGGTAATATCATCGGAAGTATCATAATAATCTACAGCGACACGAATTAACGAATCATCCGTATGAGTAATATAGTTCTTATCTTTGGCTTGTGTTAACAATAGGGCATACTTAGCTCTAGACTGTATAGTAGACAACTCTGCAAGATTCACACCTTCCAATATACTCAATGCACTATCTGCACATCCAACTTCTATCAAAGAATCTGCATGCAATAAAGAAGGAATTACCCTATCTGTGGGAGAAAGGCAAGATGTTAAAAACAGGAAGATGATTCCATAGACATAGTTTACATTCATCACTTTTAATAGATTTCGAATAAGTTTTGTTTGAGAGCAGAAGCAAAAGTAAAAGAATTATAATATATTTGCAACTTAAACCTAAAAATATTTAACCAAGAATGGCAGAATCTACGATTATTACCGGTCAGTTTGTTCGAATCAGCCAAACGCCCGCCAGTATCGGCGAACGATTGCTGGCTTTGGCCATCGATTATTCCCCTGATTGTGATTTATCTATATTCTGTGACGACACTCATTGTTAAACTGCATTTATCCTCCGGAGTCGGTACGGTCTTTATTCTGTGCCTCGTCTATTTGCCTGTACTTCTTTACTCGTTCCTCTGCGAAATGTTCAACCACGGGCAGAGTTTTGGAAAACGTCTGATGAATATACGCGTCGTAAAATCAGACGGTTCTACTCCCAGCATCAGTGCTTATCTGCTGCGCTGGCTTCTCTTCATCATTGACGGTCCCGGCACGGGAGGTTTAGGACTTTTAGTCGTTCTGCTGACTAAAACAGTCAGCGGCTGGGTGATTTAGCAGCCGGAACAATGGTGATTAAGGAAAAAAACTATCGTAAGATACACGTCAGTCTTGATGAATTTGACTATCTGACCAAAGATTATCATCCGGTCTATCCGCAATCCGCCGATTTATCATTGGAACAGGTGAACGTAATCACCCGAACGCTGGAATCCGGTGAAAAGGATCGGGTAAGGCGCGTTACGTTACTCGCCAAAAAGGTGCAGGAAATCTTATCTGTTACTCCACGAGAGAATAATCAGGAGAAGTTTCTTCAAACGGTACTTCGGGATTATCAGTATTATGCGTTGGAGGAAATCTAAAATAAGAACTCACACAACACGTATATACACTACCGTCTTCCCATTTCCATATTTCTGAATAATTCCTTTTTCTATGAAAAGATTCAATTGATGCAAAGCCTGTAATCTACTCATCCCGGTAATAGCACAATAATCTGCCCGATTGATACAAGGATGTTTCTCTAAAAAGTCCTGCAATTTTTCAAGCACTCGTCTTCGGATATTTTCGCATTGGAACGTGTCGGGGAAGATATTCGTTCTAGATCCATTTTAGAGTTCAGTTCTCTCTTATATGTTTGTTTTACCTTCAAAGCTTAATATTTTTCAGGGGAATAGATGGAGAGCGTACTTCTTTTCTGTCAATAATCTCTTTTTCCAAAGAAAGGGTCAAAGAAAAATGCCCTAAATCTCCAAATTCCACAATATATCCTCTGGACAGCAGTGTCTTTAACTCATCGGTGATAGCCTCTACCGCTCCAACTAATTGCGCATGGGGAATATGATGCATCATGGACACCCGCTCCACAAATTCTTTGGTTGTATATGTTCCGCTTGGCACTACCCGTGCGTGTAGCAACTTCTGTTCTTCAGCATCCTCTTGTTTGGGATTTTCATAAAGGTCGTAATAAATGCTCATAAGAATAATTTTATGTTTGGCTGTTAATAACTTAATGGTTTCTATTTAAGTAATTAGTTGTTTGTTGGCTACATTCTTTCGTATTACTTAAGTGAGACGAATAGATTACTTAAGTAAGACAATTATATCACTTAAGTAATTTGATTATCTTACTTAAGTGATACGCAATAAAAACAACGAACAAAGATACTAAAAATCCGAAAGCCCCGAAACTATTTTCCGCATGAGTTTTAATAAGCGATAGAATAAGATTGCCATATTGCATAAACTGTATTCTCAACTGTTTTCACTAACTTTGCAAAAAATGAATGACAGGTATCCCTACACATAAAAAGCTTCGTTCAACAATCTGATTTTGGAATATTTGCAAAGGAAGTATCTCCCTTTTCCCCGAATCGGACGATTAATTACGTACACCGAGATGATTATTACATTTTGGGCGTAGTGAAAGCGGTACGTGTCATGTAAGCATCGATTTCAAAGAGTATGTTTTCTCGGCAGGTGACGTTGTCTGTACCCAGCCCAACCAAGTTCACCATATCATTGATACAGGAAACGCAGACGTTCTTCTTCTTTTTATAGACGGAGTGTTTATAGATACTCCAACCAAGCAAATCCTTGCCGAATATGTATTATCGCCCGTACCGTTTAAGATAAACGACATACAATATACTGATTTGGGCCAATTATTCTCCATGATTCTGCGAAGAATGAACGGGGGAATCCTGATTGCAAATCGAAAGCCGTCATACAGAATTTATCATGTGCCATTGTCGGCATCATTACAGACAACATTCAGAAGTATATAGGACAAAACCACAAGAACAGAAGGCATATTGAAATCACATTAGCGCTCAAAGCACTGTTTTCAGAAGAAAAACAACTAAACAGAAGTGTATCTTATTATGCGGAAGCATTACACATCTCACCGGTATACCTGAATGAAGTGGTTAAAAATGTCACAGGCGAAAGTGTGAGCAAATATATTCAGAATGAATTAATATTGAGAGCCAAGCGAATGCTGGTATACACTTCCTTAAACGTAAGAGAGATTTCCATTGACTTGGGAATAGAGGATTATGCATACTTCACCCGATTGTTCACCAAAGCGGTAGGCGTCAACCCGACCTCCTATCGAAAGAAATACCTTGAATAGTACAACTTTAACCTCACATCGTCTATTTCACTATTAATCAGTTCGTTGTAATTTTGCCATCAAAAAAGATGAGCAGAAACAGATTTATTTATCTCACAGATTTAATGTTAGTTCCCATATTCATTTTGTCGTTTTACACAGGCGTCGAATTACATATCGCAGGACAGGGTGACAACCATGAAATATGGCATAACTGGGCCGTGTTCCATGTTAATGCCAGCCTGCTATTCATGATATTGGGAATAGTTCATGTCAAAAGCCATTGGGGATGGTATAAAGGCTTGAAAACAATCGGCTGCAAAGGCAAAAGAAAAGTCGTGTTATCCTTGTCTGTTGTTTTTCTTATTGGTCATTATTACAGGACTATCACTGTTCGGTATTGAAGGAGCCAATTTCTCCGATGGGATTACTGCATTACCAAATCGGTATTCTCACAGGAGTTCTGAGCGTTTGTCATATAGCAAAGAGAAAACAGTTTTTATTCAAGGCCTGAACCACAAAGAGGACTTCTTCAGGATCATATTCTCCTACTTCATCCTTTTTGGCTTCTTTTACAATGTAAGCCACAACCTCTTCCAAATCGATGTTGACATAACCATCTTCATCGGGCTGAGCGTCGAGAATGCCACTTTCTGAGTAGTACTCGTCTATCAAATCGAGAAAATAGTACAGTTCATCGTCCTCGAACTTCTCTTTCAGTTCCTGAGGCAGATAGTTCTTGATAAACTCGACGGTCTTTTCGTCATCGGCATCTGCTAATAAAAAATCATCTTCCAGTCCCATTTTTTTTAGTATTAAGTGATAAGTATTATCGACTATAAAAGCTTCTTCACTTTTTCCGCGAATACCGGTTTGGCAACTGCACCTACCTGTTTGTCTACTATCTCACCGTTCTTGAAAAACAATACAGTAGGAATATTACGGATACCATATTCAGCAGCCATATCACCATTTTCA
>VOFG01003773.1_pt1 | contig 71466 bp, 84 predicted proteins | sample 5384171 | NCBI WGS metagenome assembly VOFG01 (sample SAMN12384726, study PRJNA508395) | human gut metagenome | isolation source: healthy gut F | host: Homo sapiens
TTTATATTGAAGGCAATGGCTAGGAAGGCAAAGTCCATGAAGACCTTGTCCTTTCCAAAATGTCGGAAGCGTTTGTAGTTCATATTGTTTTTAATTTGTCCGAACACGGCTTCCGGTTCTATGCATCTCTGCCCTCTGTGTTTCAGTCCTTTCTCAGAGCAGAGCAGTTCTTTGGCTCTCCGCTTGTATTGTCTAAGCCTATGATTCAGTTCTATCGTCCTGTTTCCTTTTGCTTTAAAACAGCGGCATCGCAGGGGACAGCCTTCACACCTGACAGCTCTGTACCGTGCATTTTCGTTGACATATCCGGATGCGGTTTTCACATTCCTGGTGCCTATCCTCCGCATCCTTTGCCCCATAGGGCAGATGCAGAAGTCATGTTCTTCATTGTAGTAGAAGTTTTCGGCCTTGAACGGGTCCGGTTTGAATCTCGGCCGCTGCTCCATGTGGAAATAGTTGTACTTTACGTAGGCTTCCATGCCGTTTTCGGACATGAAGCGGTAATTCTCTTCGGAGCCATAGCCGGAATCAGCAACCACCGTATGGGCCATCCGGTCATACCTGTTTGAAAAAGATTGCAGGAAAGGAATCAGGGTCAGTGTATCCGTAGGGTTCGGGAAGAGTGCAAAATCGGTGATGAACTGATTTTCGGTGCCGATTTGAAGGTTGTAACCGGGCTTCGTCTGTCCGTTGCGCATGGCATCCTCCTTCATTCTCATAAAAGTAGCGTCCTTGTCCGTCTTGGAATAGGAATTCCTCTCTTGCAGCGTTTCCAGATGGCAGTCGTATTCCTGCAGTTTGTCCCTGTGTTCTTCCAGTTCCTTCAACTGTTTGCGTTTCTTTTTTCAGTTCAGTCTTTTCCTCTTTCGCGGATGGCTCGGAAACCTGTTCCAGTGCATGACGCAATTCTCCTGCCATTTCAGTCAGCATGGCCGGAGTGAACCCAACCTCCTCATTGTTCTCTGATGACTTCTCCCGGGCAATGACATCGTCTATCTGCCCTAACAGGACATGTATCTTCTTCATCAGGCGTTCACGGTTCCGCTCAACCGTTTTTCGCCAGACGAAAGTGTACTTGTTGGCTTTGGATTCGATCTTTGTCCCGTCAATGTATTCCACATTCAGGCTGATGAAGCCTTTGGAAGAGAGAAGAACTACGGTTTGCGTAAACACCTCGTTGATTTCCTTCTTCACCCGGTTGCGGAAACGGTTGATGGTAATGAAATCCGGTTTCTCATATCCGGCCAGCCAGATATAATGGATGTCACGGTGAAGGAGCTTTTCAATTTTCCGGCAGGAGTAGATGTTGTTCATATAGGCATACAGAATGACCTTGAGCATCATCCTGGGGTGGTAAGGGCTGCGCCCGCATTCCTTATACAGCTTTCTGAAACTTTCAAGATTCAAGCCCTCAACCAGGGCGTCAACCATGCGCACCGGATCGTTTTCTGCAATATCCTCATCAATTCTTTGAGGAAAAAGAACGGTTTGGTTGGGATTGTAAGGACGAAAATGTATCTTTGTCATAGTGAAATTCTTATGCCTAAAGATACAAAATCTTTAGGTAATAACAAAGCCCCAGCTTGTGAAAGTCGGGGCTTTGTGCGTAAAAAACAGAAGGTGTGCATTTTGACACACCTTCATTGGTAAATGGTGCAGACCAGTTCCAAGTATGCTGATTACCATAAAGTTTATCATTCTTAGCTTTATCAGCTTTGATTTGCCTAGATACTTCTTTCTCCCAACCAGTTCTATTATCAGAAAATAGCACTGGCTGTTGAGTTGGAGTATATTGTTGCTCTATAGGCTCTTGAATTTGAGGTCTATAATCTTTAATGGCGTCTCTCCTCTGAATCCCACTAGAAGGACTCTGATATTTAACTATACCACCTCTCTTTAAGTATTTATTAAGAGATAAAGTTCCATTTAAATTTCTTCTGTAAGAATCTTTATCTGCACTATAATTATATCCTCCAGAATTATTTCCATGTAATCTATCTATAAAGTCATTAGTATCTTTAGCATCTAGAGCTTTATATCTATCATTCAGTACTTTTACTTTATAATTAGCATAGTCTTTTAGATTATCAAAGTCTATATAATCAAATCCGTCTTTGTATCTGCTCTTCTTATATTTGGGAGCTATCGAATCACCTGGATGTTTAATTCCACTTAAGTTAAACCCTCTTTCACCTCTAGGGTCTAATCCATAATTACTTTCCAATGCTGCTTGCCTTACTAAATTATTAAGATTAGTAATGGGCAATCCATTTTCTTCCAATGCTTCTTTAAAAATAGGAGTCATTACACTTGCAAATTCTTCAAACTTATTCTCTGTACTCCCGAATTTATGAGAATAATCAAGGGAAGGTTTCTTTCCTTCTAAGAGTTTACTAACAAATGGATTTACATTACCAAGAAGCATGGAAGCAACAGCACTAGAGCATATTCTTTAGCAACATCTACAACATTAATAGGTTCCTTAGGTTCTTCTTTAGGAAGAAAACTCTTAACTTTATTAATAGCTTGAGTTACTATTCCGTCTTGTGCTTTAATAACACCGCCATTCTCTAACTGTTCACTTTGAGTAGGTGTAGTTTCTGGCTTAGGTTTATTAGATTTATATCTACTCCAATCGAAGCCAATTAATTGTTCTTCATTTCTGTTAGCAGCTTTTTCTTTGTTGAACTGTCTTAATATTCTATTTCTAAGTTCTCCTGCACCCTTTAATTTAGGAATCTTCATTCCTTCTTGGGCTTTAGCTATCTGATTATATACATTAGATAATGCTCTCTTATAATTAGGGTCAGTAGCATATCCTCCTTTAACTACTCTATCAATAAAGTCTCCAGTAAAGGCATTATATCTTTTATTATTTAATAATGATACATGATAATTAGCATAATCATTTATATCTTTAAAGTCTCTAAAGCTATCATTTACATATACACCAATGAAAGATATATCTTCAATTCGTAGCACCATTGTTTTTATAACTCATTTGTTGAGACATATTTGAATATATTTGGTAAAAGTTTCTCTACCTCTTTTCTTCTTGAATCTGTATACTTCAATTTCACTGTTACAATAATCTCACGTTCATAAGCTTTTTTTATGAGTATCTTTACTATAAAAATATCTACCACCCTTAGTATTACCTTCAATAGTATAACTATGGTCTGTAATATCTTTCTTGACAATTCTATTGCCTTGTTCTACTTCTGTATCAATCATTATATCAAACCATTCATGAAGCGAATAATCATCTTTAAAAACATCGAAGTAAGTAGCATACAGATTCAAACAGATTGTACTATCTTCATTTACGAAATGATTTCCATTGCCTAAATCTGATTCTTCTCCATGTGTAAAGCTAGAGGGATATACTAAGAAATAATCAAAAGTTCTATTCCAATAAAACCTTGTATCATCATATTGGTATATCCCATTTCTATAATCAATCAGTTTCACACCTTTTACTCCTAATACCGAATCTACCCATTGCAAATATTTAGCTTCTGATATTTCCAAAGTAGGATGATTGTCATATATAAATAAACTGTCAATAGTAGCCTGTATATTACTATCCTTTTTACTAGTACAAGATAGTAATAGCATTAATAGTAATATGTAAATCGCATATATATTTTTCATGAATAATACTATTCTCTATAAAATAATCAATTATTACATATAAAATAAATCGCCAAAACCACAACAGGAACGATGATATACAATGCTATTGCTCCTTCCTCAAAACTCCCATTTTCTTTACGTGGACAGGTAATATATGCTATTATCGCATAAATTATAATTCCTATTACTGCTCCCATAAATCTTTATTTTATCAGTTATGTTTTCTTTTGTTTTCAGATTTAACTATGAGTGAAAAGATAAAACCACCTACTGCTCCTGCTAATATTATCATTAAAAACTCTTCCATTAGCCTTCTTTTTATTTAGCCTTTTTTCAACTCGCAAGCTCCCCAAATTATAGCCACAATGTTTAATACACTGTACAATATAACGCTTCCCATTGAAAGAGGGAGAAACCTTGCTCCTAAATAGGTAGCAATAACTAACATAATAGGAGATGATGAGTCTCCATTATCATCTCCTTGCACAATATTCATTATAATGATATAAATAGCTGTTAAGGCAGAGTAAACAATTTGCTCATACTTCAAAATATCTCCCATTGTAGTATCACCTTCGATTGTGATAATAGAAAAAACTATATCCTTTAAAATCCAACCCAACAGGAAATAAACAAGTATTCCTACAATAATCCAACCAATCCTTGTCATGTCAAATAATATTTTGAATATTTTTAAATTTATCATTCACATTACCAAACTTACTATCAATGATAGATTTTATTTGTCCCATTGCATCTCTAACATAAGGCTCATTATCTTTCAGTATAGTAAATTTACGTTTTACAATAACATTAAAAGAGGAACTAAACAATATGCGTTCTTTTAGTTTCTTCATTATGTCATAAGTTCCATTGTACCCATTATTATAAGTCATTGGAAAATAACTTTGTCTCTGCTGTTGATAACGAGCTATCTGTATATCTTCTGCTATTCTATAATAAACATGGTTACTAATACTTATATCAACTTTATAAGTTCTTTCTCCACTCCAAAAACTATCCTCAACACAATACATAAAAACTTCATATCCTTTATACTCAAACCTTTGAGCATTTGATAAATCTCTTACAGTATATGCCATTATTTTCTTTTTTTTGATTAATAAATTAATTTGTAGTATAAGTTGCTCAAAAATTGAGTTGGCTACTTGAAAGATAGTAGCAAAAGTTGTTTCTTAATGTCTGATTCGTAGTTATATATCGTTTTATCTACCCTGTTCCCTTTGGATAGTATTACACAATGAGAAAAGCGTGGGAACTATCGAATATTATCATCATGAGGCTCTGGACTGCCCTTGCACAATAATAAACAATAGCCCACGCCAAACGATATATAGACTATCTTAACAAGATAGGTATATAACATTGACGTGAGCGTTCTTGCCTACTATCCCGTGCAAGTGAAATTGTCCAGATTTCATGATAGGATAATATTTAAAACGCTCTTCGTTAACTAATATGTCCTTTCAGCCCCAACACATTAGGTATCTGAAATTGGTACAAAGTTACAAAAGCGTTTGTAATAGCAAGAACTATTGTTTATTAAAAGTTGAGGGCTATTTCTGCTTTATAAATTTATGGTAGTGGAAAAATTCAAGACTCCCCATATAAAAACTAAATTTCTGAATTTTTCCACCCCACCGATATTTCATGCTTATGGCTTTATAAACTGATTTTTAATCCGTTGAACGGTGGAAATACCAATACTTTGTAGCTTAGCTATATTTCTGATTGAATAGCCTTTTCTTAGTAAAGCTATGACTTCTTTATATTCTTCTTTTTTCTTATCATTCGTTTTGATTGAACCTGTCTTTCTGCCAAGTTTACCACCTTTGGCAATATAATTCGCTCTACCACTATTCAAACGGTATTGGATATTGCTTCTTTCGATATTTGCCATTTCTGCAAGTACTGTCACCATGATAGACGCTATTGGATTAACTTCCCCATTTGGTTGCAAAGTATATAAGCCCAAGTTCTGTATGTAAACCGATACTTTCGATTCATGCAATATATCTAAAGAGCGAAGAACCTGTAATGTACTTCTCCCTAGTCTTGACAATTCAGACAAAAAGTAGAATATTCACAGATTCACGTTTACAGTATTCTAAACATTCCCCTAAAATCTGTCTTTCCTCAATTCTCTTTGCACCTGAAATATGCTCCTGGAATATATTCACAATTTCTATATCCTGTGAGATAGCATATTTCTTTAAATCCTCTATTTGTCTGCTTGTGTCCTGTCTGTCATTACTTGAAGAAACACGAGCGTATATTACGGCTGTTTTCATTTTATTCTTTGATTAAATTGATAACATGAAAGAATGTGTTCAAACCACCTTTGCAGATTTATTTGAACACATTTCTATTTTGAACACTAACGAGGTTTATTCGCTTCCTCAATATCCCATAAACCAACTAAAAGAACAAGCAAGATTAACGGAACACAACCTGTTATAAAAGACAATACCACCCAAAAAGAGCCAAACAAGTATCCTATAATAAAACATGATTCTTTATTTTAAATAGATTAATAATTGAACGGTTTATTTCCATATTGATAATCTGTTATTGATAAACAGATTCTATCAAAGAAAGAATGTCCCTTATCTGAATAGAAATACTTTCTATAAATCTCATCATTAGAATTATCCAATAAGACATCTAATTTCAGCAACCAATATTTCAATGCTTGCAACCTCTTTATATATTGGAGATTATTCTCACAGTGGCAAATTGTTTCTTTCAGATATTCAATCTTTCTAACCATAGTTTCTTTCTTTTTATCCATTGCAATACAATTAATAAAATAGGAGAATACCCATTTCTGAATATTCCCCTGTTTAATCAATCAATAAACCACTTATATTTAGTGTCTCCATGCAAAGCGGCATTTATTCCCGTTGCTATTTCGGTTGCATTTACCGCTCTATCCAAAAAGCTATCTATATAACTGCTCTTGTTTGCTCCTGTCAATAGATTATACAATTTCCACATACTAATATCATTCCCCAAGCTCCCAAAGTTCTTATCATTGATATATGCTTTTTGCAACTGTATTTATTTGTGAATCAGTGATAAGCATTTTAGGAATATCTTTCTGATAACCTTGTGGCAATGATTGATAAAGTCTCATTCTTCCAAGTAATTGGCAAAATTGATGTTCTGTGAGATATGAGTTACCAAGTGTTTGCAACAAATGTAGATGTTTTGCAGGTTGGTAACTCTGAAACATTTCCAATACAGCCCGATATAAATCTTTGGTATTAGTAACTTCCAAGCAACTAAGAAAACCGTCTGTTGATACACACAAATTTGTGCATACTTTACAGGTAAAGCCAATAAATACTTTAAACCTTTCTGCTCCTTTTTTAGAATACAAATTTGTGTGATTATAAGCTCTCACACCACCAATAGTAAGAGTTAGCTTATTTCCGTTCACCGTTTCGTAAATCGTAGGAATCTGAATAATAAAAGCACATCTTTCGTAGTAGATAGTCTTATCACTTTCAAGAAGTTGATTTGCAGGTTTATGGATAGCACCCGAAATACGCCCCTTAATAACATGACTTACACGAATATCGGGCTTGTCAATACTTTCACCACTGAAAAATGTATTTGCAGCGTCATAAACAGTATCAATAAATGCAGGGTGAGGAATTGTAAGCTCATTATCTTTGGCGAATACGGGTGTAATACAATCTTCTTTCAAATGTTGCATTGTTACCTCTAGCGTATTAGCTTCCAAGAAATGAGGATTTTCTTTTTAACTTTTGGTTGTTCTTCGATTATTGTTGCTTCTTCTGCATATTCACCAAAGTTACTTTCTCTTCTTACCTGTGGCACATTGCCAATAATTTGTAGATTTCTCATAACGAATAAAATTTTAAATGATTTATAAATTGATTACGTGGATTGAAAGATATTTCCTTTTCTATCCAACTACCCTAGGGGGACGTTAGAACTACTGTTCATGTGCTCATGTAACTTTCAATTCAGTAAATCATAGGAGAAGTAAGCTGATATATATTTAAGCTCCTATTTTTTATAGGTAGGGGGTATTATATATAAAGTACCTATACTTTATTGCGTGCCTATGTATTACTATGCACTATAATAGAAAGGAGAGTATTATACTGTCATATAAAGATATGCTAAGTAGTAATATCAAAGAATGAGTATTGTTTATTTTTTACCTTGTTTATTATGACTAACTTTGAGTATTCTTAAAAATCAAGAACTACCTGTTTGTCAATGGTTCAACTCCTTGAATTATATGTAAATCAAACAGGTCATATTTGCATTTTCCCACACTTCCATTGGGAAAATTAACTCCCATATTTAAAATTGCGAACTGCTATATCCCTTGTATTAGACAAGAATTTAGAAGTTCCACAAAAAAAGCCGTAATTGAGCACATTTGTAAGTGTACTCGCTTGCGGCTATTTTTGTTTTTAGTTGGATAGTAGACTAATTTATTCGTCAAAGTCTCTATAATGAGCTTATTTGTAGGCATTGACATATTTTTCAGTGTTTCATACTTCAAGTACAGGATTAGCCTATATAACTCTTAATCTTTAAAAATCAAAACAGATACTCTGTCACACTAAAAAATGAAGTTCATGCGCACATAAAGTTTAAATTCTTTAGTAGTAGGGGAAAATGTGAGTTATAATATATAATGCGAATCAGTAGTTGAAACCACTTTCTGATTCTGTTATTTAAAATGTTATTATTCTGTTAATTATCTCGTTTGTTTATTTCTTAATCTCCTTGAAAATCAGTATATTAGAAGAATAAAACTACTCATTATTCTAATTATGATTCCCAAGGAGAAAGAGTTAAAACTTATAAAAATATATATGTATATCTGCGATATTTACCAGTTTTCCCTGAAATTCAATTGCCAGAGATTCAGTAACAATGCCAATCCTGTCTTCACAGATGAGGAACTGCTTACTGTATATCTGTTCTGCGGAGCGTATCAACGTTACTTCAATATCAAAGATATGCATACATTCACTAAAGAATATCTGCTTTCATGTTTTCCTAATCTTCCCTCGTATCAGACATTCAACTATCGGTTGAATCGGATGAGTGAAGCAATTAGCGAACTTGTAAAGCATCTCATTACATCCTTTAAACCAGAGGAGTGCGATTCTATGACATCACTTATTGACTCTATGCCCATTATTACCTGTGCAGGAAAGAACAAAACCGGTAAAGTTGCTACTGAAATTGCAACTAAAGGATACTGCTCAACCAAGAACATGTATTATTTCGGGCTCAAACTTCACACCGTAGCTTTCCGCAGAAAAGGAACCATCCCATTCCCTGAAATGATAATCTTATCATCGGCAGAGGAAAATGATTTGACTGTTCTTAAAAGAGAGGCGGCTGATAAACTGACCCACAGGAATATCTTTGCAGATAAGATATACTCGGATTTCTCTTTCTGGGGAAACAAGCAGCAGGAACAGGAGGTTACTATGCTCACACCTGTAAAAGCAATAAAGGGAGAAGACAACATTATTACTCAAAGGGAGAAAGCAGGCAGAGACCTGTTATCTACAGCTGTTTCAAAGGTCAGACAACCCATAGAATCTTTTTTCAACTGGCTGAATGAGAAAACAAATATTCAAAGAGCGATGAAGGTCAGATCTACATCTGGGCTTCTTGTACATACGATGGGCAAAATTGCCATCGCATTCATTTATCTAATTTTCTAAAACAAGGAATCAGAGTTCAACTACTGATTCGCATATATAATTAATATCAGATACTTTTTTCCCCACTACCTTACCTATGTAAAGCTAAGGATAACTTATAGTATTAATAATCACATTTCTCTTTGCCGTACACAGAAAAAATCACTTTTATTGCATCCTATTCTGTAAAATAGTTAGGTGTAAGGGAAAAAGTACAGTATATTAATATATTAATAAAGAACACTTTTTCCCCTTACTTGGGAATTATGATATTCCCATTATCGTCTATCTCTGCTATTTTATTTACTTTCTTCGTGGATAGTTTTTTCTGCTTGGAAAAGTCGTTTTCCAATAGAATATTTTCAGTATGTAAAGTTAAGGGAGTAGTAATTGATACTAAATCAGCGCCAACAAGTTTTATTATATACTTGTCATAAGTCTTTGTATCTATTCCGATTGCTTTGATTATATTTTTCTAATCAGTTCTATATTGCCATATTGGGATAATAGAAGCAATTGGATAAAGAAACCCTTACTCGCTGTGTCCAGTTCGATTAAGACAAACTTTTTGGAGATAGTGATACATTGTTCTTCCATTGCAGGGATATGGTAAATATTGCGCTTAGTTTTAGTCCTATAACCGTTATCCTCTGAATATAGTTTTATATTCAAATATTCTTTAAATACCTTATTAAAACTTCCAAGTTTATCGCCACATGTTCTTTTCAATTCATCTAAAGTAATTCTCACATTATACCAATCATCTCTTGAAAGAGACAAACAGAAAAATCTATAAATATATGCAGGCTTAAATCTATTTAAAATGGAATAGTTTACAGTCGCCTGATTTTTGCAATTTACAGGTAAAAGCATTTTTAACAACAATAATATGTTATCTTAATTTTAGAAAGTCCACCTGTCACATGGACTTTCTATTAGAATATAATATGAATTAGGCTGCCTTTCCTATAATATCATGCTTCCTTAGATACTGACTATACAAAGCTGAATATATTTCATTCAATTTATCAGTAGTTATATTTGGTATGAATTTAACGGTAGCTTCATCCAAAGCCTTAACTGTTTCTATGACTTCATCGATTCCAATTGCACTTTCTGCACCTTGTGGTTTATGTTTGGCTAACAGAGTCATAGCATCAATCATATAACGTTCTTTGATAAACTTATCCTTGAACCCCTTAACTTTCAAAGTATCTATAATTCTATCACCAACTGATAAATCATATTCAAATTTAGTTTCAACCTCACCAAGCATTGCATTATTCCAAACTTTTAGACTTAAGGTCTTTCCTTGATTATAATATTTAGTAATTACACTAATATTAGCCTTCAGCTCTTTAGCTTTTTGGAATATCTTTTGATAAAATTCATGTTGAGTAGCCAATGCCGCATTACCTGCTTTTTCCATACCATTAAACCCTCTACTTAGCACATTATTTACCCCTCTATACTTTGCAAACTCTTGCAATGATACAAATTCCTTGATTCTGACATTTTCAACAATTAAAGCTGATTCATCTTTAACCACCCTATCAATATTGGCTTCATGATAAGTTTTCCATTGCCAATATCCATTTGCTGTATCAACAGGCACATAAACATTTGGAGTATTTTTAGGAATGACATTACCATTCAAGTCTTTCAATTCAATATCAGCCTCATAGAAAGTTTGGGCTGCCGTTACAAACAGAGCCGTTTTTTCAAATTTATCATCACCAATCAAATCTTTTCCCAATTCAACATTCACTTTAGTTACAGTCATATTATAATCGGAAATTGCAATAATAATATCCTCTTTTCTTTTGCTAATAACCTCCTTTTCCTCTGTAGATTCTTCCACTTGCCAAAACTCTACTGAAATAGTAGGAAGTTTAACATCATGCAATGCAACCGCATAATCCTTTTCAGCCTTAGCAACATTAGTTTTAGCTGCTTTTACAATATTGGTATCTGCATCTGCATTATCTGATAGATATTTTTCTTTTTTCCATTAGGATTTTGCGAGCGTTTTCCAATACTTCGTTTTTTGAAATAGTTCCTGCTTGATTTTCCATATTATCACTATTTTTTAAAGTTTCCACATTAACATTTCCATTCTCGTTTACTGTCATTGTAGTAATTGTTTCCATTTTTTTCTTTATTTTTGTTTAATAATTAAGTTTTAAGTAATCATCAACTTGGCGCCTTACTGCTTCTGATTACGCTACAAACTTACGGAGAAATGGTAACCTGTAGAATAAAGAAGAAAACATAAAGAAATCCCTTTTTTATGTCTAATTCTTTATGTGAACTCGCAACACACAACACATTAAATATCAACTATATGCAGATAAAAAAATAGCCCTGCAATATAAATGCAAGGCTAATATTTTTTTTATTTATATGTTTTACCAATATGATTTTAAATATTCAACTGGATTATTGGGAGACGTTTTGCACATGGGGATTTTCCACCAATTTGGACGAACTTCATATTTTTGTAAGTTCCTGATTGTAGCCCGTAAATTCAATATGTCATTTTAGGACTGTCCTCATCAATCAGTTTGAGATATTTCAGTAACTCAAGAATAAAATTCCCCTCGTTATCTGTTAATCCTTTACCTTTGGCTGCAAATGATGAGTGGCGTAGTAGGTTATATATACTAAGAGTTATCGTATCAAGTATCGCATTTTCGCGCTTCCTCCCTCTTTTACCTATACTGGGATAATCTTTATCCAATTCCGTTTCCGCTTCTTCCAAAGTTGAAACTCCTAAATATTTATCAAGATATGGAGTTATCATATTGAGAAACCAACTATCATCATTCGTAAGTTCTATTTTCTGTTTGTTATATTCAATCGTGACAATATTACTCTTGGTCTTTTTCTTCTCATGAAACATCTTGTAAAGACGTAGCATATCCGGTCTGACAGAATAACTATACTTTAGTTGCGTTGGGTCAGCAATATAATCCTCAAAATCAAAATAGCCATTGGTCTGTGTGTATTTATAGTAGATACTTACAATAAGAAGAATAGCGTAAAATACATCTTGGTCTTGTTGTTCATAAGCTTCGTCTTCATCTTTATTGTATGTATTCCACAATGTTTCAATATACTCGGCTTTAAAATTACCACTTTCAAGGACTAAATTCTTTCCCACAGTCATGCTAAATTCATATTTGTCCTCATCTGTCCCGCAATTAGGATAGGGAATCTCCTGCTCTTCCTTCTTTATTGACAAGTACAAATCCTGTATTTCCATTGGAAACTTATTACCCAAAAGATATACATCAGATATATAGTCCAGTTCATTATGAAACATTGAACGGCTGAATCCCACTTCACTATTCAGCCATGATTCGATTCGTTTTATCGTATTGATTGGTATTATCTGATATTCCATATTTTCAAACTTTGTCACAAAAATAAAAAATGTCGCTTCACCATAAAAGCAAAGCGACATTTTATTTCAAAGAAGATTCTATTTTTCACAATTAAATGTATCTATCAATTTATCCATTTGTTCGCCTATACATTTATCCAAAAGTTTAGCGTAGTGAGTAGTCATTCTTGTATTGGTATGACCTAGCATCTTCGATACTACCTCTAATGAAATATTATTAGCTAAAGTAACTGTACTAGCAAAAGTGTGCCTACTGGTATGGAATGTAATTCGTTTGTTGATATTACAAAGTATAGCTATATCCTTTAGGTATTTATTAATATCTGCTGGGTCTTGATTGGTATTATTCTACTACTGCCTTTATATTTGTCCAGTATTAATTTAGCAATAGGGAGTAGGGGAATTCTGGAAAGTATACCTGTTTTTACTCTTCGTTTTTTTATCCATATTCTGCCTGCATTATCTTTTTCAAAGTGTTCTGGCATTAACGTTTTGATGTCAATATAGCTTAATCCAGTGAAGCATCCAAAAAGAAAAAAATCTTTTGCTTTCTCAAAACGTGAGATAGGAGTTTCAAAGTTGATAATTTTTCTTAGCTCTTCTTCGTCTAGGAAATCAATTTCTACAGGTTCTCTTTCGACTTTATAAGTGGAAAATGGATTGAAAGTTATGTATGAGTTGGTTACAGATAGGTTGATTATCTTTTCAATAACTTCAAGTGCTTAGTAGATGAATTTTGTGCCATGCCTTTATCAACTCTTAGAAATGAGTGAAAGGATTGGATAAAGTTTATGTTTAGTTCACGTAAGTATAAATCTTCACGTTTGTACTTTTGTTGAACAAAATCTTTTAATAATCTGACTGTATAGACTGATATCCAATAGGTAGCTTTAGAAACCCCATTACCAACTAACTTTTCTTGTTCTTTGTTGTGCTCTTCAAAGACTTCAAACAGTCTTCTCTCTTTTATGGATTCTACTTTATCAAAGTAAGCATCACGTAATAGTTCCGCTGTGATTATAAAACCTCTGTCTAACAATTCAGCTTCTTTCTGATACAGTTTAGCTTTAATAGCTTTTAGGCAGTTGTTGAGGCTTTGGGCCTCTTCATCTTTACCTCTTACTTGTTGTTTAACTTTGTCCCAGTTAGAGGATTTTACTCTTTTTCCTGTTGAAAAGGCGCATCTTTCACCATTTACTGTTAGCACTACTTCTATTGAAGCCGTACCGTCTTTTTCTTACTCTACTATCTCTTATGAAAAAAGAGAATTGCAAAAGAACTTCTTACCATTGTTCTATCATTTGAAATTAGACTTATGGATGTCCTTTGAAATGATATATCTTTCTGTATATTAGTTGGTTGGATTGATTTTTGTGTGCAGTTTACCAAAAGTACGAAAATGCACACAGATTGCACACAAAACATCTTCATTTTAGCCCGATTTCAAATATAATCAGCCATGTACTTAGCTTTATCAAATGAGTTAAATTCAAGCATTTTTTGTCTTTATTCAACCATCTAACCACAACCATTTATAATAAGAAAATTAAGTGTATAAGTAATAGTAGACTATCATCTATCTATAGAATATAGATAATAAAAAATCCCTGCAACCTTATCAGTTACAGGGATTTAATATGTCGTAACATCGGGTTGTTACCAATTCCCAGGAATCCCATCATTTCTACGTGAGCAGGAACTGATGAAGAACCAGCGAACTGAGCATCAGAGTGCATACGACCCATCGTATCCGTCATACCATAAGAAGCAGGACCGGCAGCCATGTTATCCGGGTGAAGAGTACGACCTGTACCACCACCTGAAGCTACAGAGAAATATGGTTTACCAGCAAGAACACGTTCTTTCTTGTAAGTACCTGCAACTGGGTGTTGGAAACGAGTCGGGTTAGTAGAGTTACCTGTGATAGATACGTCTACACCTTCTTTCCACATGATAGCTACACCTTCGCGAACGTCGTCAGCACCATAGCATTTTACTTTTGCACGAGGGCCGTCAGAGTAAGCGATTTCGCGAACTACTTTCAGTTCACCAGTAAAGTAATCAAACTGAGTCTGAACGTAAGTAAAGCCATTGATACGAGAGATGATCTGAGCAGCGTCTTTTCCAAGACCGTTCAGGATGCAACGCAACGGCTCTTTACGTACTTTGTCTGCTTTAGCAGCGATTTTGATAGCACCTTCAGCCGCAGCGAAAGATTCGTGACCTGCCAGGAAAGCGAAACATTTAGTTTCTTCACGCAGCAACATAGCAGCCAGGTTACCATGACCGATACCAACCTTACGGTCGTCAGCTACAGAACCCGGGATACAGAATGCCTGCAGACCGATACCGATAGCCTCAGCAGCTTCAGCAGCGTTTGTACAGACCTTTTTAATAGCAATTGCAGTACCTACCACATAAGCCCATTTTGCGTTTTCAAAGCAGATAGGCTGAGTTTCTTCACACGTTTTATAAGGATCAAGTCCATGAGCTTCACAGATAGCGTTAGCTTCTTCGATGTCTTTGATGCCGTTAGCGTTCAAGGCTTCGATGATACCTTTGATACGACGGTCTTGGCTTTCGAATTTTACTTCTCTAATCATAGTTTCTTTCCTCCTTATATTATTCGTGACGTGGATCAATATGTTTAACTGCTCCCTGTTCTGCTGTTACACGTCCGTAAGTACCTGTAACTTTCTTCAATGCTTCGTTAGCATCAGTACCTTTCTTGATTTCGTCCATGAACTTACCCATGTGTACGAATTCGTATCCGCAGATTTCGTCGTTCTTGTCCAAGAAGATGTGCTTGATATAACCTTCAGCCATTTCAAGGTAACGAGGACCTTTAGCCAAAGTACCATAAAGAGTACCTACCTGGCTACGCAGACCTTTACCTAAGTCTTCTAGACCTGCACCGATGATCAAACCACCTTCAGAGAAAGCTGATTGGGTACGTCCGTATACGATTTGCAAGAAAAGTTCGCGCATTGCAGTATTGATAGCGTCGCAAACAAGGTCAGTGTTCAATGCTTCAAGAACTGTTTTTCCCGGAAGGATTTCAGCAGCCATAGCAGCAGAGTGAGTCATACCGGAGCAACCGATAGTCTCAACCAAAGCTTCCTGGATAATACCTTCTTTAACGTTCAGTGTCAGTTTACAAGCACCTTGTTGAGGTGCACACCAACCGATACCGTGTGTCAAACCTGAAATATCAACGATTTCTTTAGATCTTACCCATTTGCCTTCTTCGGGTATGGGAGCCGGTCCGTGGTTAGGACCCTTCTTTACAACACACATGTGTTCCACTTCGTGTGAATAAGTCATAATTAGCTCTTTTTTTTTAGTGATATAATTAAAAATACGTAGTCACGATTCTCTAAATCGCCCACAAAGGTAGTCGATTTATTTGTTTCTGCAAATCGCCTTATCTTACTTTTTTGTGAAAAGTGACAAATCCGTTTACGTTTTTTCGTCGTTTGTAAAGTCGGGATTGCATTTGTGAAAGATTGAGACCGCGAGAACTATCTATCCTGTGCTTTGTTGTTATTAGAAAAAGAAAATTTATGGAACTGAATCAAGATAGATATACATTATTTAATAGCGGCAATTTGCGTTATTTCATCTGCGCTTGTGTTTTATACGATAGGTGTTTGGGGAGAACGTATTCAAAGGAAATTAAAGTTTTGGCATATCATTTTCTTTCTTCTCGGGTTGCTGGCCGACACGGTGGGTACAAGCCTGATGGAGCATATTGCCGAACTGACTCATTTGCATGACGAAATGCATACGGTGATAGGGGCAATTGCTATTCTTCTGATGTTTGTACATGCGTTATGGGCGATATGGACCTATGTGAAGGGAACGCCTATAGAAAAGAGACATTTTAATCGTTTCAGCATTGTAGTTTGGTGCATTTGGCTTATACCTTATCTAATAGGAGTTTATTTGGGGATGCGATTACACGTATAGGATTAGGCAGCAGATAAATAGGGGGAGAGGGATTATTCCGCTAAAAGCTTACGTTATTTAGTTCAAAAGGATACAAAAATGAGGGTGTTCGGAGAGGGGTGTACAAAGCGCTGAAACGCCCACCAGTAAAGGGGGAAAAGCCAATGAAAACCAGTAGAGTAGAGAAGAGAAGAGTAAAGAAGAGTAAGTAAAAGTATTATTTCTGTTATAAACAACAGCAATAATACTGGGCAGAGAAGATGGCTTTGGATGCTGCCGTTGTCGGTTCGGATCACTTCGTCGGTACCGTTTCTGTTCCCGTGTCCCTCATGAACTGTTCGTCCGGCAGATGACCGACTTTTTGTCTGGTAGGTTGTTGATGCTCGCCCGGTAGGTAACGGACATTCACACGGTAGATAACCTACGTTTGTACGTTAGGTAAATTCTATATTATTTCACGGGCTACCGTTTCAATACTTGTTTGCTAAAGTGTCATTTGCTTCAAAACCGTACCGGAAGGAATGAAACGGATTGATAATTGTTTTTAGTAAGATTGTAGGCGTATCATTATTAGATATGGGATTAAAGTTGTAACTTTGTTGCTTCAAATATTAAATGAAGATATGATCGAAGTTTTAGAGTCTGCTTTACAGAAGGCTGCGGGTGAAGGAATGGATGAATTTATCCAAGCGTTTACAGATAAATATAAAGAGATTATCGGTGGCGAACTAACTGCCGAAACAATGCCTCTGCTGACAGGAGAACAACATTCTTTGCTGGCATATCAGATTTTTCGTGATGAAATAATGTTGGCGGATTCTGTCAATTGATTCAGAATGGCTATGGTGGTTATATCTTTGATAATCCGTTTGCGAAAGTGATGCGTTTGTGGGGAGCGGAAGAATTCTCTAAATTAGTTTATAAGGCTAAGAAAATCTTTGATTCCAACCGGAAAGATTTGGAAAAGGAACGGACGGATGATGAATTTATGGCGATGTATGAGCAATATGAGGCTTTTGATGATTTGGAAGAGGCATATTTAGATATGGAGGAACAAGTCACAGCATTGATTGCAAGCTACGTAGATGATCATTTGGAACTTTTTGCAAAAATAATAAAGTAACTGATGCAGTATTTTTTAAGTACTTGCATTTATTAATTATGAATTAGAATTTATATCTTTGCAAAATCTAAAAAATATGTTTATGAAACAAGTGAAATTTTTCTTGGTGGCTTTGATGGCTGTGGTTATGGGTATGTCAGTTACTTCTTGTATGAATGGAGATGATAACCACAATGTTACAATGACTGTTCCTGTTAAGTATAATTTTGGATCATTTCTGATGGGGGATGCAACTACGAAGTTGGTTCCAACTACAGAATTGGGCTTTTTGGATGGAAATATGTATATAATTTCATGCCAATATGACCAATCACAGGTGACAGCAAATAGTACTAGTATACCAGTTACTTTGCTATCTACTCCGCTTTGTATTGACCCTAAAGGTAATGAAGGTTTGTCCTCAACAAAAACGGAACCTACTAATCCTCTTTATTCATTGGATAAGCAACAGTCAAGTTTGGTTTATTATGACAAAAATACAATCGTTTTGACAATGCCATATTGGGTGAAAGTTACAAACTCTAGTGTTGAAGATTCAGAAGTAAAGAAGCATTCATTTTGTCTTTCCTATAATCCTGATGAAATAGAAAGCAATGCTACTAAGTTGAATTTATATATTAGTCACCGTGTTGAGGATGGAGAGGAAAGTGTAACTCGTTCTAATTTTACATATGCTTATAGGGCTTATTCAATTAGTTCAGCTCTTTATCAGTTTAAAGAGAAAACTGGTAAATTGCCACAATATTTGGTATTAAAAGCTGAAACCAATAGCTCAAAAGATGAATTGAAAGACGAGAATGGAGAAACGTTCAGTTGAATATGATTACGCATTTACAGAATAACATTGAACTACAAGGAACTATTTAACATAGCAATGAAATTGATTTCCTCTCCGGCCAAGGCCTGGGAGGAAATTTCTATGGAAGAGGATAGGCGAAAAGTATATATAGCTTTTGTCTATCCTATGATTGGTTTATGCGGTCTGTCCGTATTCATCGGTTCGTTATTGACGAATGGGTGGGGAGGTCCGCAAAGTTTCCAGATAGCTATGACCAATTGTTGCGCCGTAGCGGTAGCCCTGTTCGGAGGCTATTTTCTGGCAGCTTATGCCATCAATGAAATGGGAACAAGGATGTTTGGTCTGCATAGCAATATGCCGTTGACACAACAGTTTGCAGGATATGCATTGGTTGTGTCTTTCCTGCTTCAGATAGTAACCGGACTATTACCTGATTTTAGAATTATTGCTTGGTTGCTGCAGTTCTACATCGTCTATGTGGTATGGGAGGGAGTTCCTGTACTGATGGGAGTAGAAGAAAAACAACGATTAAAATACACCCTTTTGTCGTCTGTATTGTTAATACTATGTCCGGCGGTGATACAGATCGTGTTTAATAGACTGACGGCTATACTTAATTAATGAGTAAAGATGAAACAACCTCCTGTAAATATAAAGAATAAACGGGCTACGTTTGATTACGAGCTGATAGATACCTACACAGCAGGTATTGTATTGACCGGTACGGAAATAAAATCCATTCGTTTGGGAAAAGCCAGTCTGGTAGATACGTTTTGCTATTTTACGAAAGGCGAATTGTGGGTGAAGAATATGCACATCGCCGAATATTTCTATGGATCGTACAATAATAACCATACGGCACGTAGAGAGAGGAAGTTGTTGCTAAAAAAAAAGAATTGGAGAAACTCCAAAGGGAAATGAAAATCCCGGCTTTACGATTGTTCCTGTGCGTTTGTTTATCAATGAGAAAGGTTTGGCGAAACTGGTAGTTGCCTTAGCGAAGGGTAAGAAAGAATACGATAAACGGGAATCGATCAAAGAGAAAGACGACCGCAGGGATATGGCAAGAATGTTCAAGCGGTAACTAAAAGCCGCTATAAGATAAAACACCAGACTGCGAAGGTCTGGCAGAAGATGGCAGAGTGGTAATTAGGTATTAATGTGATAGGGTAATGAAAAAGACAATTTCTCAAGATCGTATCCGAGCGCATCCTTATTCTGGATGGGGCAATGGGTACAATGATTCAACAATATAACCTCAAGGAAGAAGATTTTCGTGGTGAACGGTTTGCGCATATTCCCGGACAGTTGAAAGGGAATAACGACTTATTGTGTCTCACACGTCCCGACGTGATTCAGGATATTCATCGTAAATACCTGGAAGCAGGTGCGGATATCATCGAAACCAATACATTCAGTTCGACTACAGTTTCTATGGCTGATTATCACGTAGAAGAATACGTGCGTGAGATGAATCTGGCAGCCGTAAAACTAGCCCGTGATCTTGCCGACGAGTACACTGCAAAGAATCCAGATAAACCGCGTTTTGTAGCCGGCTCTGTGGGACCAACCAATAAAACCTGTTCTATGAGCCCGGACGTGAACAATCCGGCTTATCGTGCTTTGAGTTACGACGAACTGGCTGCATCCTATCAGCAACAGATGGAAGCAATGCTTGAAGGTGGCGTAGACGCCATTCTGATCGAAACAATCTTTGATACCCTGAATGCCAAAGCTGCTATTTTTGCAGCCGAACAGGCAATGAAAGCAACAGGCGTCGAAGTCCCTGTCATGTTATCTGTAACGGTGTCCGATATTGGCGGACGAACATTGTCCGGCCAGACATTGGACGCATTTCTTGCTTCCGTGCAACATGCCAATATCTTTTCTGTCGGTTTAAACTGTTCTTTCGGAGCCCGCCAATTGAAACCATTCCTTGAACAACTGGCAGCTCGTGCACCTTATTATATTAGTGCTTATCCGAATGCCGGATTACCGAATAGCCTGGGTAAGTATGACCAGACACCTGCTGATATGGCTCACGAAGTGAGAGAATATATTGAAGAAGGACTAATCAATATCATTGGCGGCTGTTGTGGAACGACGGATGCCTATATTGCCGAATATCCCGCCCTCGTGAGAAGGTGCTAAACCACACGTCCCTGCTCTTGCACCGGATTGTATGTGGCTTTCCGGGCTTGAACTTGGAAGTCAAACCGGAAATTAATTTTGTAAATGTTCGGCGAACGTTGCAACGTAGCCGGTTCTCGCAAGTTTCTCCGTCTGGTAAACGAAAAGAAATATGATGAAGCTCTCTTTCCATCGCCCGTCAACAAGTGGAAGATGGTGCCTTGGTGATTGACGTCAATATGGATGACGGACTGTTGGACGCAAAGACAGAGATGACTACTTTCCTGAATCTTATCATGTCCGAACCGGAAATTGCCCGTGTTCCGGTAATGATTGACTCTTCCAAATGGGAAGTGATTGAAGCCGGCCTGAAATGTCTGCAAGGAAAGTCAATCGTTAACTCCATTTCTCTGAAAGAAGGGAGGAAGTTTTCCTCGAACATGCCCGTATCATCCGCCAATATGGAGCGGCCTGCCGTCGTAATGGCTTTTGATGAGAAAGGTCAGGCGGATACAGCCGTCCGTAAGATAGAAGTGTGCCAACGTGCATATCACCTGCTAGTTGATAAGGTAGGATTCAATCCTCATGATATTATTTTCGACCCGAATGTACTTGCGGTGGCTACAGGAATCGAAGAGCATAACAACTATGCCGTAGATTTCATCGAAGCTACCGGATGGATCAAACGGAATCTTCCGGGTGCCCATATTAGCGGAGGAGTCAGTAACCTTTCTTTCTCTTTCCGTGGCAATAATTATATTCGTGAAGCGATGCACGCCGTATTCCTTTATCATGCCATTCAGCAAGGGATGGATATGGGAATTGTCAATCCGGCTACTTCCGTGTTATATAGTGATATCCCGACCGATGTATTGGAAAAGATAGAAGATGTCGTCTTGAATCGTCGTCCGGACGCAGCGGAACGTCTGATAGAATTGGCGGAATCGCTGAAAGCAAACTATGAGCGGAACTGCCGGACAACCAGCTGCCAAACAAGATGCGTGGAGAGAAGAACCCGTTCAGGAACGCTTGAAATATGCCTTGATGAAAGGAATTGGAGATTTCCTTGAACAGGATTTGGCGGAAGCATTGCCACTGTATGATAAGGCGGTGGATGTGATTGAGGGACCATTGATGGAGGGTATGAATCATGTAGGCGAGTTGTTTGGTGCCGGTAAAATGTTCCTTCCCAGGTTGTGAAGACTGCCCGTACGATGAAAAAAGCCGTAGCTATCCTGCAGCCGATTATCGAATCGGAAAAAGTGGAAGGAAGCGCCTGCGGCTGGAAAAGTGTTGCTGGCAACTGTAAAGGGCGATGTGCACGATATTGGAAAAAATATTGTAGCGGTGGTGATGGCTTGCAATGGTTATGATATTGTAGACTTGGGAGTGATGGTGCCGGCGGAAACCATTGTGCAGCGTGCCATTGAAGAAAAAGTGGATATGATCGGATTGAGTGGTCTGATTACTCCCTCTTTGGAAGAAATGGCGCATGTGGCTTTGGAACTCGAAAAAGCAGGACTGCATATTCCTCTTCTGATTGGTGGGGCTACCACATCGAAAATGCATACGGCATTGAAGATTGCTCCTGTCTATCACGCTCCGGTGGTACATTTGAAAGATGCTTCCCAGAATGCAAGTGTTGCTTCCAAATTATTGAATCCACAGCTGAAAGCCGAATTGGTGAACGAACTGAATAGCGAATATGAGGCGCTTCGTGAAAAAAGCGGTCTGCTGAAACGTGAAACGGTTTCATTGAAGAAGAGGCGCAGAAAAATAAGTTGAATCTGTTTTAAATAGTATCACAATGAAAAAGATTTTTTTTTCTTATGTCTGATTGCAGCAATAGTTGTTGCTATGAGCGCATGTTCTTCTACCAAAGAAGAAAAGGAACGTCCGAAACCGGAAATGCTGCTTTGGATAATATCTTCGCACGTAAAAGTGTGCGTACTTATCTGAATAAAGGGAGTGGAGAAAGAGAAAATAGACTTGATGCTTCGTGCCGGAATGGCTGCCCCTTCGGGTAAAGATGTCCGTCCTTGGGAGTTTATAGTAGTATCCGACCGTGCCAAACTGGATTCAATGGCTGCTGCGCTTCCTTATGCAAAGATGTTAACCCAAGCCCGTAACGCTATCATTGTCTGCGGAGATTCTGTACGTTCGTCTTATTGGTATTTGGATTGTTCAGCAGCAGCGCAAAATATTCTGCTGGCTGCCGAAAGTCTGGGACTGGGGGCTGTATGGACGGCTGCCTATCCTTATGAAGACCGTATGCAGGTGGTACGCAAATATACCCACCTGCCCGAGAATATTCTTCCTCTTTATGTCATTCCTTTCGGCTATCCTGCAACAAAAGAGCAGCCGAAACAGAAATATGACGAGAAAAAGATACATTATAATCAGTATTAGTAAGCAAAAGTTTTGTCTTTTCAATAATTTCCTTACATTTTGCAACGCTAATTAAAATCTGATACGCAAATGTTTGGAATAGACGACCCTTTTATATTCTGCCTTACCTCTTTCAGTGATATGTGTGATCTTTGCTGCCTGGTTTGGGCTGAAGTATTGGAATAAGGACGACGAAAAGACGAAACGCGATGAATACATTTACACTCGGCTTGATTGTGATAGGATATCTCCTGTCACTTGCTTACCTCGGCTTTTTTGGGATACAAGAAAACAACGAATACCAGTGACTATCTGGTAGGCGGACGTCAGATGAATCCTATTGTTATGGCACTTTCTTACGGTGCTACGTTGATCTCTGCATCTGCTATTGTAGGTTTTGGCGGAGTAGCGGCTGCTTTCGGTATGGGTATTCAGTGGCTCTGTCTCCTGAATATGTTTATTGGGGTTGTCATTGCTTTTATCTTTTTCGGTTTGCGCACCCGGCGCATGGGTGCAAAACTGAATGTCAGCACTTTTCCGCAGTTATTAGGCCGTCATTTTCGTTCCCGTAATATACAGGTGTTCATTGCAGCCGTCATATTTGTAGGTATGCCGTTGTATGCAGCAGTTGTGATGAAAGGGGGCGCTGTATTTATTGAACAGATCTTTCAGATTGATTTCAATATCTCTTTGTTGATATTTACCATTGGTTATTGCTGCTTATGTTATTGCAGGAGGTATGAAGGGGGTGATGTATACGGATGCGTTACAGGCAGTAATCATGTTTGGCTGTATGTTGTTCCTGTTGTTCTCTTTGTATCAGGTGCTTGGCATGGGTTTTATCGAAGGCTAATAAAGAATTGACTGCCATTGCTCCGTTAGTTCCGGAAAAGTTTAAAGCATTGGGACATCAGGGATGGACCGCAATGCCCTGTGACAGGTTCTCCACAGTGGTACTCATTGGTTACCTCTCTTATTTTGGGAGTAGGAATCGGTTGCCTTGCACAGCCTCAGTTGGTGGTACGTTTTATGACGGTAGAAAGTAGCAAACAGTTGAATCGTGGCGTATTTATCGGTTGTTTTTTCCTGATTATAACGGTAGGAGCTATCTATCATGCCGGTGCATTAAGCAACCTTTTCTTCTTGAAGACAGAAGGAGCGGTTGCTACCGAAGTAGTGCAGGACATCGATAAGATAATTCCATATTTTATTAATAAAGCTATGCCCGACTGGTTTGCCGCACTCTTTATGTTATGTATCCTTTCGGCAAGTATGTCTACACTTAGCTCTCAGTTCCACACAATGGGAGCATCGGTTGGTTCTGATATCTATGGAACTTATAAACCCCGTTCGCGGAATAAACTGACCAACGTGATTCGTCTGGGAGTATTGTTCTCTATTCTGGTCAGCTACATTATTTGCTATATGTTGCCTCATGATATTATCGCCCGTGGAACTTCTATCTTTATGGGGATTTGTGCTGCAGCTTTCCTTCCAGCCTATTTCTGTGCTTTATATTGGAAGAAAGCTACTAAACAAGGTGTCATGGCAAGTCTTTGGGTCGGAACAATCGGTAGCCTGTTTGCCCTTGTATTTCTTCATCAGAAAGAATCTGCAGCATTAGGTATCTGCAAAGCATTATTTGGACGGGATGTATTGATTACCACTTATCCTTTCCCTGTGATTGACCCGATATTATTTGCCTTACCATTATCTGTATTGGCTATTGTCGTAATCAGTCTGATGACCTATAGGAAATAAGTATTAGGTATTACACCTAATACTTAATACTTTATCTCATGCTTTTATTTTCTTCTTGTAAGATTCGTAGCGCGACATGATATCTCGGACGAAATTGTAAGTCTCGATACCACGGAAATATCCGTTTTTGCAGACAGGATCGTTGAAGTATTCTTGATTGCTTTTAAGCAAGATGAAGTTTTCTACATTATCTTTCCATACTAATTTGTTTTTCCCGTATTTTTCGGCTAGCGCCATGGCATCGTATATATGTCCCAAGCCGGCATTATAAGATGCCAGAATGAAGTTGAGTCGTTCCTGTTTGTCGGGAATCATGCTGAAACTCCGGTCGGTGGCAGTAATATATTTAATAGCCGCTTTCACACTTTCCTCTGGATTCTGCTCTTTGCCGGGAGGTACTCCCATTGCACGTGCTGTGGCAGGCATTAACTGCATGAGTCCTTTGGCACCTGCCCAAGATACAGCGGTAGTGTCAAAATTGGATTCTGTATACGCTAATGATGCAAGCATGCGCCAGTCCCAGCCGATGTCTTTGGAATACTTCTTGAATAAATGGTCATAATGAGATATCTTTCCTTCTTTTAAGGAGAGGATAGGAGAGTGCGGCATCATTTTACTATTCTCAAAATAACGTTTCATACTCGCTGTGTAAGCAGGAGAAGTCATGTTTTCCTGATGCCATTGGGTAGCGGCGGCTGCCAGCTCGGGGCTGTCTTTTCGTACCGCCCACGAAGACCGTTGATCGAAACTGATAGATAGATCGATATTTAAATTGGGATAATAGGTCTTATTAAGTCTGGCTAAATCATTGTCGGCCACCGTATACAGAATTTTTCCTTGCGCTACTTGCGTAATCAAGTCCTCAATAGTGATACTGTCATTGGTGACTTCATGAATCCGGATACCTCCTCCTAATTCACTATTCAGATTGACGAGGCGGTCATAATATTTCCCTGGTTTTACGTATATATCTTTTCCGACCAGTTCGGTTACATCTTTCAACGGCTTCTGTTTTCCTCTTCCTTGCTGAACAATTACCTGGTGAGTAATTACATCTTCGCCACAATAAAGAAGACTGTCTTTCCACTCTTTGGTGATTGGCAGATTGTAGGCAATCATGTCTCCTTCGCCTGCCAATAATTTTTGGATCATTTCGTCGACGCTGTTAGCTACTTCAATCCTAAGTTTTAGTCCCAGGCTTTTGGCAAACTGTTCACTAAGTTCATATTGGAACCCCATTTCTTGTCCCCGGTAAATGAAATAGGAAGTAGAGCTATATAATGTCAATACAACGAGTTCGCCACTATCTTTTATTTGTGGAAGATCACGCGCTGTCTCATCCATCTTGTTATGATGCTTATTCCGGCATCCGAGCATACAACAAAATAGAATAAGAAATAAAGGAATACTCAGTGTCTTGACATTCATTTCTTAATTTTTAATTTTCAATTTTTAATTCTTAAGGTGCTTCTTGATGTACATAGTCAGTATATCAATAGCTACCCTATTACTGCCTCCTTCCGGTACAATAAGGTCGGCATATCGTTTGCAAGGTTCGATAAATTGCAGGTGCATAGGTTTTAAAACCCGTGTATAGCGTTCCATTACAGCTTCGGCAGTACGTCCGCGCTCAATGACATCTCTCTGAATGACACGAATCAGGCGTTCGTCGGGATCGGCATCAACAAATATTTTGAGGTCCATCATATTGCGCAGCTTTTTATCACATAAGGCAAGGATTCCTTCAATGATAACCACCTCACGAGGTTCGATATGAATGGTTTCGGGCTGGCGCGTGCATGTGAGATAAGAATAGGTGGGCTGTTCGATACTCTTCCCTTCTTTCAGCGTCATGACATGCTTGGATAGCAGACTCCATTCAAAAGCATCCGGATGGTCAAAATTGATATTCTGGCGTTCTTCAACCGGGACATGACTACTGTCTTTGTAGTATGAATCCTGTGGTAAGAGTACTACTTCTCCTGCGGGGAGGCTTTCTATAATTTTCCGTACGACGGTGGTCTTTCCGGAGCCCGTTCCGCCTGCTATTCCTATAATTAACATCTCTTTAAATGTATATTTGAACCAAATAGAGTATTTTTGCATTACTATTAATGTGGTAAACGCATTAACAAGACAAATATAGAAACAATTCATTAAAATAACAACGTAATGGTAAAACACATTGTATTATTTAAGTTAAAAGACGAAGTTCCTGCTGAAGAGAAACTGGAAGTCATGACTAAATTCAAGGAAGCGATAGAAGCTCTTCCTGCTAAAATTTCTGTAATTCGCAAAGTGGAGGTCGGATTGAATATGAATCCTGGTGAAACATGGAATATTGCGCTTTACAGTGAGTTTGATACACTAGAAGATGTTAAATTCTACGCAACACATCCCGACCACGTAGCTGCCGGAAAGATTCTGGCTGAAACGAAGGAGAGCCGTGCGTGCGTAGACTATGAATTATAAACCCCAAAAAATAAAGATGAGAAAAATAATTTCTTTCCTGCTTTTAAGCTTTGTTGTATATGCATTGCAAGCGCAGATCAAAGATCCGGTAAAGTTTAAAACAGAGCTGACAGCTCTCTCCGATACGGAGGCAGAGGTGGTGTTTACAGCTACCATGGATAAAGGTTGGCATGTTTATTCTACCGATCTGGGAGATGGCGGCCCTATTTCCGCAACATTCAATGTTGATAATAAATCGGGTGTCGAGCTTGTAGGCAAACTGAAGCCTGTAGGCACAGAAGTATCTACTTTCGATAAATTGTTCGAAATGAAGGTACGCTATTTCGAGAATACAGCAAAGTTTGTGCAGAAAGTAAAATTCACGGGTGGAGCTTACGCAATCGAAGGTTATCTGGAATATGGAGCTTGTGATGACGAGAGTTGTCTGCCTCCTACTCAGGTGCCGTTTAAGTATTCCGGAGTAGCAAAAGCCGGAAATGCCGCTGCAACAGAAACAGAGCAACCGGAGCAAAAGGTAGCGGATAAGCAAAAAAAGAAGAACCCGTTCCTGCTGTTACGAAAGATTCTTCTGCGATGATGGAACTGGTGCCTGCAACTACAACCGAAGTTGCTACGGATATTCAGCCTGCTGTTGCATCGGGTGATCTTTGGAAACCGGTAATCAGTGATTTACAAGCCTTAGGAGAAGAACATGGTCAGGAAGACATGTCTTGGATATATATATTCATAACAGGTTTTCTGGGTGGATTATTGGCATTGTTTACTCCTTGTGTATGGCCGATTATTCCGATGACCGTCAGTTTCTTCTTAAAACGTAGTAAAGACAAGAAGAAAGGAATTCGTGACGCATGGACATACGGTGCATCTATTGTAGTGATTTATGTGGCATTGGGCTTGGCTATTACTTTGATTTTCGGAGCCAGTGCATTAAACGCTTTATCTACCAATGCTATTTTCAACATTCTCTTCTTCCTGATGCTGGTGATTTTTGCTGCTTCATTCTTTGGAGCGTTTGAAATCAGGCTGCCGTCGAAGTGGGGAAATGCAGTAGATAGCAAAGCTGAATCTACGACCGGATTGCTAAGTATTTTCCTGATGGCTTTCACGCTTTCATTGGTATCTTTCTCTTGTACAGGTCCGATTATCGGCTTCTTGCTGGTACAGGTATCTACAACAGGAAGCGTAGTTGCTCCGGCAATCGGTATGTTAGGATTTGCCATCGCTTTGGCATTGCCGTTTACACTCTTCGCCCTGTTCCCGTCTTGGCTGAAATCGATGCCAAAGTCCGGCGGATGGATGAATGTTATCAAGGTTACGCTGGGTTTCCTCGAATTATCATTTGCACTTAAATTCTGGTCAGTGGCTGATTTGGCTTATGGTTGGAGATTGCTTGACCGCGAAACATTCCTGGCTTTATGGATTGTCATCTTTGCTTTGCTTGGATTCTACCTGTTGGGCAAGATCAAATTCCCGCACGATGACGATGATAATAAGGTGGGAGTAACCCGCTTCTTTATGGCGTTAATCTCTTTAGCATTTGCCGTATATATGGTTCCCGGTTTGTGGGGAGCACCGTTAAAAGCCGTAAGTGCATTTGCGCCGCCTATGCAGACGCAAGACTTCAATCTGCATAAGAATGATGTACACGCGAAATTCGATGACTATGATTTAGGAATGGAATATGCCCGTCTGAACGGAAAACCGGTTATGCTTGACTTTACAGGCTATGGATGCGTGAACTGTCGTAAGATGGAAGCCGCTGTATGGACGGACCCGAAAGTGAGTGATCTGATTAATAATGATTATGTGCTGATTACTCTGTATGTGGATAATAAAACTCCGTTGACCGAACCTGTGAAGATTATCGAAAACGGTACAGAACGTACTTTGCGTACTGTCGGCGATAAATGGAGCTATCTGCAACGTGTGAAATTCGGAGCTAATGCCCAGCCTTTCTATGTATTGCTGGACAATCAGGGTAAACCGTTGAATAAGTCGTATGCTTATAACGAAGATATTCCTAAGTATATTGAATTCTTACAGACCGGATTGGAGAATTATAAGAAAGGAAAATAACGATTTCTCCGATAATGACCAATCTTGGACAATGAATAAAAAGCGGTTTCATCTTTTCGATGAGGCCGCTTTTTGAATAGAATAAATTGAAATTTTAGCGAAAATTACATGGGTACTTCTATTAATAGAAGTTGGGTTCCTTTTAATATATGTATCGGGAATTCTTTTGTATCCCAAACACCGATACCATCACGTTTGGACAGCCGTTCTTCCGCCACTGTGATTTCTCCTTCAAGTACGAAGATATATACTCCGTTACCTTCCTGATGCATCTTATATTCGATTGTTTTTTCCGTATCGAAGCTTCCCATAGAGAACCATGCATCTTGTTTGATAGAAGCGGGAGTCTTCCCGTTCGGAGACAGGATTAACGCCAGTTCATTTGGTTTCAGGAGCGGACGAATATCGAAGTTGTTATACTCCGGTTTGGTGTTTTCAACTCGTGGAAATACCCATATCTGCAGGAATTCCAGTTGTTCTTTATCACTGCCATTGTATTCACTGTGATAAATGCCACTACCTGTACTCATAACCTGAATATCACCTGGAGTGATGGTTTTAGTGTTTTGTACACTGTCACCATGTTTCAGGTATCCTTTTAGGGGGATGGAAATTACTTCCATATTTTTATGTGGATGAGTATCAAATCCCATCGACGGGTCTACACTGTCATCATTCAGCACTCGCAAGGCTCCGAAATGGATTCTTTCCGGATTGTAATAGTTAGCAAAACTGAATGTGTGGTGGGTTTTGAGCCAGCCATGATTAAAATAGCCTCTTGATGAAGCTCTGTCGATTACTTTTTTCATAATCTTCCTTTCTTTTTTAATAGAACTTTGGTGTGCGTCTTATTTGCACTTTACTATTACTAATAACAATGGAAAGGTAGATAAAGTTCTTAACGGGAGATTTAATAAGAAGGGAGCTTTATTTTTTTATTTCAGAAAAAATACATACGTTTGTAACATCATAACAATACCTTTGTGCCCAAAAGTAAAGAAAATATGTACGCAACAGACACGCTTATGGATGAACGGGAGGTGGTTCTCCGTCTGATAGACGGCGATGAGGAGGCCTTTTGCGAACTTTATGCCGCTTATAAGAATCGTTTGCTCTACTTCGCCCTGAAATTCGTCAAGTCGCATGAATTTGCGGAGGATATATTTCAGGATGCGTTTACGGTAGTTTGGCAAACCCGTCGTTTCATCAATCCCGAAGCCTCTTTTTCTTACTATCTTTATACTATTGTGCGTAATCGTATTTTGAATCAGTTGCGGGATATGGCTAATGAAGATCAGCTGAAAGAGCAGATTCTTTCTCAAGCGATCGATTCAACGAATGAAACGAATAATCATATTCTGCTCAATGATTTGAAAGAGATTATTGCCCGTGCATTGGAGCAATTAACGCCCCGCCAGCGTGAGGTATTTAAAATGAGCCGTGAACTACAGATGTCTCATAAAGAAATAGCCGAAGCATTGGGCGTTTCAGTTCATACAGTGCAAGAACATATTTCTCTTTCTCTAAAAGTGATTCGTTCCTATTTGACTAAATATTCAAGTACATCAGCCGATGTACTTTTGATTCTATTGTGCTTGAATTTATAATAAATGTTAATCACACCCTAGCTCTTTCTTACTTTTGTGTATTACTTATACAAAGGGAAGGAAATTAATATCCTTATTTTGAATATATGATGAAAGATACTAAAACAGAAAAAGATAAATTGCATCGCTATCTGGATGATCTTTATACCCGGGATGATGCTTCACAGTTGTTGCAAAGTATTAAGGATTCAGAAAACCAAGATATATTGGACGAACTGGTAGCAGAGGTTTGGGAAGAATCCGGGAACCTGCAACCTGGTAATGATTTGGAGCGGGAAAAATATAAGAGAGAGGCACGCCAATTACTGAAGCGTATTGAACACAAAAACGTACATGGTTCCGCCGGGCTTCTGTGGTGGCAGTCAGTACAGCGGCTGTAATAGCCATTATCATAGGGAGTGTCAACTTTTTCCGGTATATGAATGCACAACAGGTCACACTGGCTGAAATCACCACTTCCTTTGGTGAGAAAAGACAAGTGACTTTGCCGGACGGGACTCTTTTGGTTCTGAACTCTTGTTCGCAAGTGCGTTATCCGGATCGTTTTGTTGGAGATCTCCGTGAAGTGGAACTTGAAGGAGAGGGATATTTCCGTGTTGCCCGTAATGAAAAGATGCCATTTGTTGTGAGGACGAAGCGACTGGATGTTCAGGTGTTAGGTACCCGGTTTGATGTAAAATCCTATTCAACAGATGAAATAGTGTCTGTGAGTGTGGAGAGTGGTAAGGTACAGGTTGATTTAACGGAAGCGATGATGAGGCTGACTGCTAAAGAACAGGTGCTTATCAATACTGTTTCCGGAGAATATAGTAAGAAAACGGAGGATAGGGGAGTGGCTGTCTGGATGAAAGGCGGGTTACGTTTTTACAGTACACCTATCCGCGATGTGGCAAAGGAACTGGAACGGGTATATAATTGCCGGATTACTTTTTGCTTCCGGTCAGGATTTCAACAACTTGATTACCGGCGAACATGATAACAAGAGTTTGGAAGCGGTACTTAAATCCATTGAATTTATCAGCGGTGATATCAAATATAAGAAAGAGGGCATCCATGTGCTTCTTTATAAAGAATGAGATGAATAATAGATAATGTTTAACCTTTTAAAAATAATAGATGAAAACAGCTCCTTCATGAACCTCCCTAAAAAGATAGAAGCACTCCTAAGGAATGCTTCTATCCGCAACCCGGACGGATATTCATTCGCTTCGACCCAAATGAATAACGTATCGCACGTTGCTTGTTTTTAATAACTTTAGTCAATTACTAAAACGCACAAATTTATGAATAATCTTCTTATTTGTAAAGGAAAAAGTAGAAATAGCTGCTCGTTTTAGCTTTTTTACTATTCACCTTCCTTTTAGTTGCTCCGACTGCTGCTCAGACATTGAAAGAGAACAACATTACGCTCCGTGTACAAAACGAGCCGGTAGAAAATGTTTTCAATAAAATCAGTGAACAGACCAACTTTAAATTTATCTACGATCAGGAGACGGTGAACAAGGCTCCGAGAGTTTTTCTTTCGACATTAAAAATGCTTCATTAAAACAGATTCTGGGAGAAATTACTTCCCAGGCCAAGCTTTATTTCAATAGGACCGATAATACAATTGCTGTCAGTAAACAGCCGCTTAAGAAAGAAGAAAGCGCTCAACGTGCACGCACTATCCAGGGAATAGTTGCAGATGATAAAGGAGAACCGGTGATTGGTGCCAGTGTGCAGATTAAGGGAGAGGGTAGTGGTACGATTACCGATATCGACGGACGTTACTCAATCATGAATGTACCGGAGTCTGCAACATTGACCATCTCTTATATTGGATATAAAACGGTAAATATCTCTGCAAAGGATAAAAATACGGCGAAAATCACGTTGGTAGAAGATAGTAAGATGATTGATGAGGTAGTAGTGGTGGGATATGGAGTTCAGAGGAAAAGAGACGTCTCTACTTCTATTTCTTCCGTGAAAGCTGAACAAATTGCGGACGTTTCTGCTTCAGACTTTCGTCAGGCATTAGCTGGAAAGATGCCGGGAGTGCAAGTGACTCAGCCGAGCGGTGACCCGGAGGAAGTGTCAGTATCCGTGTTCGTGGTATCAGTACGGTCAATGCGGGTAGTGATCCTCTTTATATTATTGATGGCGTGCCGGTAGAACGTGGATTTGCCAATCTGAATAATAATGATGTCGAATCTGTGGAAGTTTTGAAAGATGCTTCGTCGGCAGCTATTTATGGTAGTCGCGGTTCCAACGGTGTCATTATTATCACGACCAAGCAGGGACAATCGGAAAAGATGAAAGTGCAGTATGATGGATATTATGGCATCCAGAGTGTTTCGAAGAAACTTTCAATGATGAATGCATATCAGTTTGCCGAATTTGCAAAGGATGGTCATGACAACGCTTATCTGGATGCTAATCCCGGAGGGTCACCGGATGACCCGAACGGAATGCGCCCGAACTCATGGGAACGTATTCCTACCGAACTCTTTCCCTATCTGAATGGTGATAAGGGGTTGACGGATACGGATTGGCAAGATGCTATTTTTCGTACTGCTGCTACTACCAGCCACAATGTTTCTATTTCCGGCAGAGGAAAAACAGTCGGCTATTTCATTTCTGCCAACTATTATGATAAAGAGGGTATTATAATTAATTCCGACTTTAAGAAATATAGTATGCGTATGAATTTGGACGGGAAATATAAAAGACTGAAATTTGGTCTGAATTTCTCGCCTTCCTATTCTACTTCCAATCGGGTAGATGCTTCCGGATCTAATGGTATTGTGCAATCGGCATTGATGATGCCTCCGGTATGGCCGGTGTATAATGCGGATGGCAGCTATAATTATCAGGGAAACGGCTATTGGAGAATTGGAAATGACTATCAGCATAATGCCGTATTGAACCCGGTAGCCATGGCAAACTTACAATCGGATGTTGTAGACCGTATGGCGATTGTCGGAAAAGTTTTTGCTGAATTGGAGTTGTATAAGGGGCTTACTTATAACATTTCTTTTGGTGGCGATTATTATGGTTCTCATAATGATCAGTATCGTTCTTCGGAACTTCCTTTATTGGGACAAAAGTATTATGATGTAAAGTCAAATCCGACAGCCTACAGTTCATCAGGTTTTTATTTCAACTGGTTGGTGGAGAATAAAATCAATTATAACACAACGATTAAAGATGCTCATTCCATCAATGTGGTCTTAGTACAGTCGGCTCAAAAAAGAGACATATAAAGGAGATAATGTGACGGCGACCGATTTCCCGAACGACTATATACAAACAATTTCCGGAGGTACGGTGACGAAAGGTGCATCCGATAAAACCCAATGGACGATTGCTTCCTATCTGGCTCGTGTGCAATATAGTTATAAAGGTAAATATATGGCTTCCGGAGCTATTCGTGCGGATGGTTCTTCCCGTTTCGGAAAAAATAACCGCTGGGGATATTTTCCTTCAGCTTCTTTGGCGTGGAGAATAAGCGGAGAAGACTTCTTTATGAAGGCTAAGTGTCTGTCGTTTGTTGATGATTTGAAGTTAAGAGCGAGTTATGGAGTGACCGGTAACTTCCAGATTGGTAATTATGATCATTTGTCTCTGATGGCTTTGGATAATTATGTGCTTGGCACAGGTAACGGACAATTGGTGAATGGTTATAAGCCAAGTACCATAAAGAATGAAGATTTGAGTTGGGAAAAGAATGCAATGGTCAATGTCGGTGTGGACCTGCAAATGTTCAAAGGATTATTGGGGATAACAGTTGATTATTATAATACCAATACCTCCAATATGTTGCTGAATGTACCAGTTCCCCATCTTGACCGGATATAGCACTGCATTGATGAATATCGGTAAAGTGAATAATAGGGGATGGGAAGTTGCTTTGACCTTACCGAAGAATATAACTAAAGATTTCGGTTATTCGTTTAATGCTAATTATGCCACTACGAATACGAACGAAGTGAAGGCACTCGGTCCGGGTAATGCTCCTATCATATCTACCGGTAGCGTAGATCATGCTTATTACATAACGAAAGTCGGTGAACCCATCGGATGTTATTATCTGTTGGTGCAGGATGGAATTTTTCCAATGAAGAAGAATTGAAAAAAGTATCCTCATTTCAGCAATACCCAGCCGGGAGATTTCCGCTTTGTGGATGTAGACGGGGATGGAGTGATGGATTTGGATAAAGATCGTACAATCGTGGGTAACTATATGCCCGATTTTACCTATGGGTTTGGTGGTAAAGTCTGGTTTAAGGGATTTGACCTTGATTTTAATTTTCAAAGGAGTATATGGTAATGAGATTCTGAATCTGAATCGTCGCTATATTGATAATCTGGAAGGTAATACCAATGGCACCACTATAGCCTTGAATCGTTGGAAAAGTCCGGAAGATCCGGGAAACGGTCAGGTGAATCGTGCCAACCGTAAGTCAAAGGGGTATAATGGTCGTACTTCAACCTGGCATCTGGAAGATGGTTCTTATCTGCGACTGCAGAATGTGACACTAGGATATACCTTGCCGAAGAACCTGACTCAACGCTTTTTCGTGGAAAAATTAAGAGTTTACGTTTCCGGACAAAATTTATGGACTTCGACTAATTATAGCGGATATAATCCGGAAGTAAATGCACGTCCGAGCAATTCACTTTCGCCGGGTGAAGATTATGGAACTTATCCATTAGCTAAAACATTCTTGTTTGGGCTAAACATAACACTTTAATCATCCTTTAAAATACACGTTATATGAAAAAATATAAACTAATACTATTCCTATCAACTGCCTTGTTATCAGTTGCTTGTACAGATAGTTTCTTCGATTTGGAACCGAGTAGCAGTGTGCCTACCGACAAGGTATATAAGACAGCGGAAGATTTTAATGTAGCTGTGATAGGATGTTACTCCAAATTGCAGACACAAGTTTCCTATTTTACAGAGTGTTGCGAATATCGGAGTGATAATTTGACATTGAGTGCGCCCACTGCCGGAACACAAGACCGTTATGATATCGATCAGTTTGCAGATAAAGCCTCTAACGGAATTTTGGAAGATGCCTGGGCGAACTTTAATAATGGAGTCTATCGTTGCAATCTTGTATTAGATAGAATTGATGAGGCCAACTTCGACGCAACTCTGAAAAAACAATATAAAGGCGAAGCTCTTTTCATCCGTGCTCTTACTTATTTTAATATGTATCGCTTATGGGGAGGGATACCGATGACTAATAAAGTGGTGACGGTGGCTGAAGCTCTTAAAATCGGGCGCAGTTCCGATCAACAGGTTTTTGATTTTCTTGTCGGTGATTTGAATCAGGTTATCAATGAGAATATGCTGCCTTCTTCTTATACGGGTACTGATACGGGACGTGCGACCTCCGGTGCTGCAATGGCATTGCTGGGAAAGATTTATCTGACTTTCCATAAATGGACGGAGGCTCGCAATGTGCTATCTCAACTAGTGGGTCGGTATTCTTTAATGACTACTCCCGAACAGGTGTTTGACGTGAACAATAAAATGAACGATGAGATTATTTTTGCTGTTCGCTTTAATAAGGATGTTGAAGGAGAAGGACATGGATATTGGTTCTCTATTATTAATCTGACTGATGATACCAATCAGACAAAGTCTCTGAAAGAGTGCTACAAAGATGGGGATAAGCGCAAGAATCTGATTACCTATGTAAAGGTGGAAGATAAAGTATGCGTGATGAATAAATTTAAGGATGTCAAAAGTGCGACCTATAATACAGTCGGTAATGACCAGATTATTCTCCGTTATGCCGATGTGCTGTTAATGTACGCTGAAGCTTTGAATGAAATCAGTTATAGTAATTTGCAGAATTCAGAAGCTATGGTTGCTTTGAATGCTGTGCATACTCGTGCCGGATTGTCTCCGCTTCAGATAACAGAGCTTCCCGATCAGGATAGCTTCCGTAAAGCGATTATGTTGGAACGTCAACAGGAGTTTCCTTATGAAGGACAGCGTTGGTTCGATTTGGTACGTATGGGAGGTGCTAAGGAGGCTATGAAAGCAGAAGGACATATTATTCAGGACTATCAATTCCTGTATCCTATTCCAAAAACGGAGTTGGAAAGAATAAACAACACAGAACTGTTGTGGCAGAATACGGGATATTAATAGGATTAAACTAAAAGAAATCAAACGATGAAAAAAATACTATATAGCTTGTTGTTTATTTTCACGGTAGTCTTTACTGCTTGTGAAGAAGATCTGCCAAAGGCAAGTTTCGATTTATATGAACTGAAGTCACTAACGGCAACAGCCGGAGATATGAATGTGACTCTTTCCTGGGAAGCATACGAGAATGCCCGTCCGAATGAATATTTGATTCTTTGGACTTCCGGATCATCAGAAGCGGAAGGAGGCGAGATGACTGTGGATGCAAAAACAATGACTGCCACTATCAATAATCTGGTGAACGATGTTGCTTACACTTTTTCTGTGCAACCTCGTTATGCGGGAGGATTGGCCAGTAAAACTACTGCTACCTGTACACCGAAGAATGCAAGATATCCGATTTCTGATCTGACGGCAGCAGCCGGCAATGAAAGAGTGCGTTTGAGATGGACGAAACCTGCGAGTGAACGTTTCACTCGCTATCAGGTTACCGTGAATCCCGGTAATCAGATTATCAATCTGGATGATACTTCATTGGAAGAATACATCGTTGATGGTTTGACTAACGATCAGGAATATACATTCAATGTAGTCTGTGTTTATCCTACAGGCAATTCTATTGCGGTGGAAACTTCTGCTACTCCCGGATTGATCTATCCTATTCTCGCTAGTACGGAACTGGTTGTGTGGGAGCCTTCTACCTTTGCTTATAACGATATGTATTTCATGGCTGGTGAAGTGAAATCGGTAAGTTGGGATTTTGGTGATGGTACGACATCGGGAGAAAACAATCCGGTGCATGCTTTTACTACTACCGGTACTTATACAGTGGCTGTAACGGTGACTTATGTTAATAATACCACCGAGTCGGGCAGTCTGACTGTCACGGTCGGCAATTATAAATGGAATTCTGTCGATCTGAACTTCGGTGGACTTACCGGATATGTAAAGACCTCCAATCCAGTGTTCTCTCCGGATGGAAAAACAATGTATATCCCGACATCTACTCCTGCGGGTCATTTATTTGCTATTGACGTAGTGAGCGGTGAATTCAAGTGGGTGTTTGCTATCAGTCAGATAACTTATGGCGGAGGTGCGTTGGTGGCTCCTGATGGTACAATCTATCAGTGTGTAAGAAATGCCACTATTAATAATGTATATGCTATTAATCCGAACGGAACTCAAAAGTGGGCAGTAAAATTGGATGCTGCGATAGGAGCTTTCCCTGCATTGTCGGCCGATGGTGTTCTTTACTGTCTCACCAATAAGAGTACGTTGTATGCGCTGGATGCATCCAGTGGTGCTATTAAATGGCAACAATCGCTTGACGGAGCAACCGGTAGTGCTGTGGCTATTGATAAAGCCGGAAATGTTTATGCAGGTACAAGTGCAGCCATTTATTCTTTTAAACCGAATAAAGAGCAGAATTGGAAATTGGAAGAAGTGAATGTGACAGAACAGGCTACGTTTGCTTTGAAGGATCAGGTACTTTATGCGACTTTGAAAAACGGAGGACTCGTTGCTGTTGATATGACAAACGGAACAAAGAAATGGACGTATCCGACTACAAAAGGAGATGCTTATTTCCCGATTGCTGATAAAAATGGCAATGTCTATTTTACTGAAAAAGGATCGCAGACTGTTCATGCAGTAAATGCCAGCGGATCTAAAATCTGGGAGAAAAATGTGGGTAACAATTTGAACTACAGTGGAGGTGCTTTGAGTACGGATGGTATTCTTTATATAGGTACCCAATCGAATAACAAAGTGCTGGGACTTGACATCACTAATGGAAACATTGTTTTTGAAGAGACTGTGGGACAACAGGTCATGGCAGCTGTTAGCATTGGTCCGGACAGACGGCTTTATTGCGGAACGATCGGATCTAATAATATCGGTTCGATAAAGGCTTTTGCTGTCAATAAGACATTAGCAACAGACTCCTGGAGTATTCGTGGTGGTGATATTCAAGGTACAAACCGTCAAAAGTAAGCGATAATGAGAGTTCCTGTTTTTATCTTATTTATGGCGATGACAATGGGTTTATATGCACAGAAATATAAAGTAGGTACGACTACAGCTTTGTGGAAAGTACCTGCTTCCACAGACTTTTCTCAAGCTCGGTCTGTGGGGGTAGAGTATGTGGAAGTAGCATTTAACCAGTGTTATAGAGGAGTTCCGGCAGATGAAGTTGTTCCTCGTATCCGGGATATGAAAGCAAAAATTGATAGTGCCGGTATCAAGGTCTGGTCTATACATCTTCCTTTCTCACGCACGTTGGACATATCGGTGCTGGATGAAAAGAAAAGGAAAGAAAATGTAGATTTTATGGCGGAGATGATTGGACAGTGTGCTCAATTTCAGCCGAAATGTTTGGTATTGCATCCTAGTTCTGAGCCTATTACTGACAGTATTCGGGCACAAAGAATAACTAACGCTTCCAGGTCTATCGCTTATCTGAAAAAATATGCGGATCAAATAGGAGCACAGTTGTGCATCGAAAATCTGCCGAGAACTTGCCTGGGTAATACTCCTGAAGAGCTTTTGGAGATGATCAAAGATATTCCGGGTGTGAAGGTTTGTTTTGATACCAATCATTATACTAAAGGGACGACAGGGCATTTTGTAGAAACTGTTGGTGAACGTATAGGTACTATACACGCTTCGGACTTTGATTTTGTCAACGAGTGTCATTGGCTTCCTACACAAGGTGACATTCAATGGGGAAAGTTAATGCATGCACTCGAAGGAATCGGCTATGAAGGGGTTTTCATGTATGAAGCTACCAAAGACCATGAAAACGACAATACGCGTCCGACACCGGAACGGGTGGTTGAGACTTTCAATAAAATAATTAATGACTATAAAAATCAGAAATAAGATGGATATAATAAGAAAAATACAATATTTACTGTTTTGTCTTTTGGCAATAGGTTTTGTTGCTTGTGATGATGATGACAACAACAGTACCGAAACTGGTCATGAAGGAATTCTTACGCAATTGGCAGAGGAAGTAGATGCCACTGCACAACAGTTGTGGAGTTCTTCTCCTTTGATTGTCAATACCGGACGTACCACTACTTTGCCCAAGGTCCAGGGATATGCGGATAAGTGTAAAGATGATTATTTCATCAGTTATCTGAATGGCTTCGATCAGGCAAGTACGAGTATGGAAAAGTGTGATCCGATTATCTATTTTTATCGGAGTGCATTTGATCGTGTGATGGATGGAATTAAAAACTCAAAAGTAGAAAATGGTACGGCAGCGATCTGGTTACTCTATAATATGGGGTATGTGGTAAAAACTCCGTCAGGATGTTTTGCTATTGACATTTCTCATCGTTGGGCGAAAGAGCTGGCACCTTATATTGATTTTCTCTGTGTTACACACAAGCACTCCGATCATTATAGTAATGATCTTATCCAGGCTATGTTTGATTTAGGTAAACCGGTGTTATCCAACTATTTGAAAGACACGACATATCCTTATACTGCAAAGGGGGATAAAGATTATGAAATCGGAAAATTCAAGATTAAAACCTGTATCACTGACCATAACAATGCCGGGTTATCTAATTTTGTGACTGTGTTTTCAATCGATTGTGGGGAAGATACCGGTAATTTCGTTTTTATGCATGTAGGAGACTCTAACTATAAACCGGAACAATATACGAATCTGGCTTCTCATGTGAATGTTTTGATACCGCGTTATGCTCCCAATGCTCTGACCGAAAATAATATTCTGGGTTCAGGTGCGGGACAGGTGGAGCCCGATTATGTCTTGTTATCACATATCTTGGAACTGGCTCATGCAGGTGTTGATGAATCAAGATGGTCATTGGATATGGCACTCGAACGGGCTTCGAAGATTAACTGTGAACAGACTTATGTACCAATGTGGGGAGAAAAACTAGTCTGGAAAAACAATAAACTGAACTAAAATTCTTAATGCTTGAACTTATGAAACGGATATGTAACTTCATACTTCTTCTGTGTTTGGTGCAACTGGCTGTTGCTCAAAATAGAATAGCTGAAATCAGAGAAAATCTGCTGGGAAATCATCCAGATAAAATATTGGTTGTATCCCACCGGGCTGACTGGCGTAATGCCCCGGAAAACTCATTGCAAGGTATACAGAGTTGCATTGATATGGGTGTCGATATGGTGGAGATCGATTTGAAACGAACCAAAGACGGACATTTAGTAGTGATGCATGATAAAACGATCAATCGTACCATGTCTGGAAAAGGACTGGTGGAAGATTATACATTGGCCGAATTGAAAGCAATGCGTCTTAAAAATGGAGTAGCTTGTAAAGACAAGACATCAGATTCCTACATTGGAAGAAGTGATGTTGCTCTGCAAAGGTAAGATCATGGTAAATATTGATAAGGGGTATGATTATTTTCAGGAAGCTTATATTGTACTCGAAAAGACGGGAACGGTTGACCAGTGTGTTATCAAAGCCGGCCTTCCTTATGAACAAGTGAAAGCCGAAAACGGTGCTGTATTGGATAAAGTGATTTTTATGCCTATTGTACAGTTGCATAAAAAAGGAGCCGAAGCTATTATTGACAGTTACAAGATTCACATGAAGCCTGCTGCTTATGAGTTAGTGTTTGATAATGATAGTCCTGAGGTGCTTAACCTGATAAAAAAAGTGCGTGATACGGGTTCTAAGTTGTTTATAAACTCTCTTTGGCCCGAATTATGTGGTGGTCATGATGACGACCGTGCAGTAGAACTTCATCAACCGGATGAAAGCTGGGGATGGATCATTAATCAGGGAGCCAAATTAATTCAAACTGACCGTCCTGCCCTCTTATTGGAGTATCTGCGCAAAAAGAAACTTCACGACTAAATAGACTTTTTCATGTTGAAACAACTTATAAACTTTTACAAGGTCTCTTCACCGAGACCTTGTAACGGGGAAGCTTTGTCTTCATCCGGCTCACAACATCTTCATTCCGATGCCAGTCGTCTGAAATACCTGAAATGGTCTACTTTTCTTTCAGCCACTTTCGGTTACGGCATGTACTATGTTTGTCGTCTTAGCCTGAATGTCGTGAAGAAGCCCATCGTAGATGAAGGAATTTTCTCCGAAACAGAACTGGGAATTATCGGTTCGGTATTGTTCTTTACTTACGCCCTTGGAAAATTTACGAATGGTTTTCTGGCCGACCGTAGCAATATCAACCGCTTTATGACTACCGGTTTACTGGTAACTGCTTTAGTGAACCTGTGCCTGGGTTTTACCCATTCTTTTATTCTGTTTGCTCTCCTTTGGGGGATTAGTGGCTGGTTTCAGTCTATGGGTGCTGCTTCTTGTGTAGTGGGACTTTCCCGTTGGTTCACGGACAAAGAACGAGGTTCCTATTACGGATTTTTGGTCTGCCAGCCACAATATCGGTGAGGCGTTGACCTTCCTAATTGTTGCGTCTATCGTTAGTGTATTGGGGTGGAGATACGGTTTCTTCGGTGCCGGTATTGTTGGTTTGCTTGGTGCTTTAATTGTGTGGAAGTTCTTCCATGACACTCCCTGAGAGTCAGGGCTTTCCTCCTGTAAATGCTCCCAAACAGAAAGAGGAGATGAGTGTGGTGGAAACGACAGACTTTAATAAAGCCCAACGGCAGGTATTGATGATGCCTGCCATCTGGATACTGGCTCTTTCGAGTGCTTTTTATGTATATCAGTCGCTATGCTATCAATAGCTGGGGTGTTTTTTATCTGGAAGCGCAAAAGGATATTCCACGTTGGATGCCAGCTTCATTATTTCCATTTGTCCAGTCTGTGGTATCGTAGGTACCATATTTTCGGGTGTTATTTCTGACAAGTTATTTGACGGTCGTCGAAATGTTCCCGCCCTGATTTTCGGATTGATGAATGTTCTTGCACTTAGCCTGTTCTTGTTGGTTCCCGGTGTACACTTTTGGATAGATGTGTTGGCTATGGTTCTTTTCGGTTTGGGTATCGGAGTTCTCATTTGTTTTCTGGGTGGCCTGATGGCAGTCGATATTGCTCCCCGTAATGCGTCGGGAGCAGCATTGGGGGGGTAGTCGGCATTGCCAGTTATATTGGGGCCGGATTACAGGATGTAATGAGTGGTGTTCTGATAGAGGGGCAGAAGACGGTTCAGAATGGAGTCGATGTTTATGATTTCACTTATATCAATTGGTTCTGGATAGGAGCGGCTCTGCTGTCGGTATTCTTTGCATTATTGGTTTGGAATGCAAAATCAAAAGAGTCAGATTAGTTTCAGGTATATTAGGTTAGATTGAAAAACACTTGTTTCCAAAAAGAGGATAACAAGTGTTTATTTTCAATGCTATCGGTTTTTATTTCGGGAAGTTCGTAGCTACGATTCTTCCCGAAATGTTTTATCATATTTACCTCGTCTCTACCAGCCAACGATTGATATTGCGAGTTTCCGCACTAAATTCCACTCCGATTTTTATTATTTCCCGATGGTCTTTCTGATAAGGAATCAGATATCCTTTCTCGTCAATTTGCTTCATCGCTTCTTCTGCTGTTCCATTTAATTTGAACTCAAACACATAGACATATTTCGGCGTTTTAACCATAGCATCGGCACGTCCACGGGTGCTGCGCACTTCCGCTTCCGTGAATTGTCCCATCAATTTGAATACGAGATAGAAGATAACCTGATAGTGGCGTTCAGTCTGGTCATTCAATTCATACGGAATATCGGCAAAGAAAGCTTCCAGACGGGTGAGGAAAGATTCGTAATCACCTTTCTCCAATTCATCAATGAATTTTCCAATATAAAATCCCTGATCATTGTTCTTCATCGGAGTGTAGAATGGCACAAGAAAGTTAATGAATCCGTAACGTACCTCATCGTTAGGAAAGTCAAGTAAATAATTATTGAACCGTCTGTCGTAATCCTTAATAGTCAAATATCCACTTTGATAAATCAGCGGTACGGGAGTATTAGCATCCATTCTGTATTCTGCAAAAGAAGATGCAGGTGCTTCTATGCCATTTAATAAAGTACGGAGATCATACTCACTTTTTTGCAGTAGTTCAACCAAAAATGTCGGTGTGCCAGTCTGGAACCAATAGCTACCCAACTCCAGTTTGCTGAAAGCATTCAACACACTGAACGGATTGAATACTCCTGCACCATCCGGATGAAAATGATAGCCGTCATAGTTGCGTTCCATTGCTGTGACTACCTCTTCTGGAGTCTGATGATTTTTGTGCCCGAAAACTTCAATTTCGGGTTCGAAAGTACTCTTTAGTTCTTCACGGGTGATGCCGCAAAGTGTGGCGTAAGAATAGTCGAGACTAATATCATTCAACTGATTCAAATCGCTGAATACGCTGACTTGTGAGAACTTCGTAACTCCGGTCAGGAAAACAAAACGGAGATATGCGTCGGCGCTTTTTAGTACTCCATAAAAGGCTTTTAATGTCTGACGATAGTCTTCGAATAATTTCGGACGGGTAATAGCCTGCAAAAGCGGTTTGTCGTATTCGTCCACCAATACGACGACACCTTTTCCTGTTTTCAAGGAAGCTTGTTCGATTACATAACTAAAGCGCTCCTCAGGGCTACGGTCTTTTTTCTCATTGCCGTAAATAGCTTCCCATTTTTCTAAATATTGGTTTAGCATTGCAATTAAATCTGCTGCCGTTTCATATTTTTTGGCATTCAGATCAAGATGTAGAACAGGATGTTGTTCCCATTTCGTCTCCAGTTGTTCAATAGCCAAACCATCGAATAGCTCTTTTTTTCCTTGAAAATAAGCATCGAATGTAGAAATTAATAAGCTTTTACCAAAGCGACGCGGTCTGCTTAGAAAATATGGTTTTCCTAGGTTAGCGATACGCCATACAAGTGCAGTTTTATCCACATAAAGATAATTGTCCTTCCGTATCCCTTCGAATGTTTGTATTCCAATAGGAAGTTTACGCATCAAGTTGTCCATATCCGATGATTTTAGAGTTTCTTACGCAAAGATACAATATGCAAATGAGAATTTAGACAGAATACGAATATAATCTTTTCAGAATCTTTTCAGTATCATGCTTTTTTCTTTGCGTAGAATAATTTACTATCTTTGCTACTTTAACCCGAAAATCAATGAGTAGAATAATATTAAATACTAAGACTTGGCTATTATTTGTGCTGTTGTTTGGAATATCATTTTCTGCATGGGCACAAAGTGACGATTTTAATACATGGACTAAATTCAAGGTAAACCATAAGATAGATTCCCGGTTTTCAGTTTCAGGTGATTTGGAATTGCGCATGAAAGATGATGTGAGTAAATTGGATCGTTGGGGGCTGACTGTTGGCGGAAGTTACCGACCCTATTCATTTTGAATCTGGGGGTTGGCTATGAAACCCATCTTCGGAATTTGGGTGACTCGGACTGGAAGTTCAGGCATCGCTATCATATAACTGCTACTGTCAGTTTTCGTTATCAATGGTTGAAAGTAGCTGTAAGGGAAAGATTTCAGCAGACTTTTGATCGTGGCAACTCTGAAACTCGTTTGCGTTCCCGCTTGAAATTATCTTATGCTCCTACAAAAGGAATTGTTTCTCCCTATTTCTCTGTTGAAATCTATCAGAGTTTGGATGACGTTTCTTTTTGGAGAGCCGATCGTATGCGTTATCGTCCCGGAGTAGAAATAGCTTTGGCCAAACGTTGGTCGTTGGATGCATTCTATTGTTATCAATATGCATCTTCGCAAGGCAGACACATTGCCGGAATAGAAGTGGGATATTCTTTTCTGAAATTAGCAGGCTCTTAATATAATAATGTGAGAGTTTAATTCTTTGTTCCTGACTAGTCGTTTGTAACTTGTTGATTGTTTGCGTTATAGATGAAAATGTGAAATTTTCCTATAGAAACTATACTCCGACTTAATATAATTATATACTTTTGCTTTCAAGACATCAAAATGATATCTTGAAATTGATGATTCCTCAGTACAACAGACGTGTTGTTCAGTATCCCATAACCGAAAGCGAATACTTCCTCTTATGCTATTCTTTCTGTTCAATCAAAAAGTTTCTATTGGAAAATTAAAAATAAATATGATGAAACTATTTTATAACCTACAAAGGGGCGTGGGTTTACTTGTTTTTGTACTATCTTGCTTAGTGCTTGTGTGAACCATATTTCGGAGGAAGGAGGATAGTGTTAATAATGGAGATATTCCATTGAAATTTATTGCCGATATTCGTGAATCAGTTGGTACCCGTATGGCAAATAATAACTTTGCTGAAGGGGATGAAGTCGGTCTGTTTGCTCTTGCCGGAACCACTACAATGCAAGAAGAACGTTATGTGGATAATCTTCATTTCATACGTTCATCCAATGGTGAGTTTGAATCTAACGAGTCGGTATACTATCCGGATGATGGAGTTACATTGAATTTAATCAGTTATTATCCTTATCAAAAGAGTGGCGTGGGGATAGGGGAGAGCACCATGCAGGTGGCGGTTTCAACGACTCAAAATATTCCTGACGATTATTCACATTCTGATTTCCTAATTGCTTCTAAAGAAGAGGTCTTAGCCAGTAAGGAGGCGGTCGCTCTGACCTATAATCATCAGTTTTTTCGTCTGAAAATTGTTCTTATTCCTGGAGAGGGGGAGAATTTGGAAGATATGTTATCCGTTAGCCTACGCTTTCGGTGAGTGGCTTTTATACTAAAACAAGTTATGATTTTCAGAAAAAGACTTTCTCTGGTTATTCCGAAGAGAAAGATATTATTCCTGCAGGAGAATGGGAGATAAAAGACGGACGACTGATAGGAAAGGAATTTATTTTGATACCGCAGGAGGCGACTCCGGGATACCAATACATAACGTTGGAAGCTGCAGGAAAGCTATATATAAGCCCATTACCATCTACTTTACAATTAAAAAGTGGAAAGCAGCGCGAATTGGAAATAAAGTTTGTATCAGTCGAAGATGTATTAATGAGCAAAGTGAATGGGGAAATCGGAGATTGGGACGGAACCGAAATAGATCATACAGAATCAGTCACGCTTCATAAATACATAGATGTTTCGAAGTTAACTTTTGAAAAGTCGAATGTGTATAAAGTGTTACATTCGGGAAAGCAAGTAGCTGAAATATGTAAGGAGTATCTTGTTACTCCGGAATTTTTTTCTTCGCAGGCAATCGTTGCCTATCCGATGAAAAAAAAGATGGTAGTGTGGACTTATCTCAAGGTGTTGTAGCACAGTTGCTAGGGAAATCCGGAAAAGTGAATGGAGGAAGCGTATCATGGAATATGGAAGATTACTCATTGGCCTATGTTGACGGAATTTTGCCGATTCGTAATAATGTATATGTGATGGCAAACGGAACCGTTTCTTTATCTGTTACGACAGCAGATGACGTACTATCTGTTTTGGCTTTGGAAGATATCGTTCGTGATGTACGTGGAGGAATCATTCATAATTATCCGTTAGTGAAGATTGGAACACAATATTGGATGCGGGATAATCTGGAGGCATCTTCGTATGTTGGCGGTGAAGCACTTCCCAGACTGGATGCAGTGACAGCGAATGTTGTCGGATATCTGCAATCTACTACGGAACACTATTTTTATACAGCTAATGTAGTACTTTCTAATAAAATTCTGCCTGCTCATTGGAGTATACCGGATTGGAAAGACTGGAACATTTTAAAAGACTATCTGAATGGAGAGGCTTCTTTGCTGAAATCAGGTACTTGGTTACCTTTGAAAGCGGGAGAACAGGTACAGCCTGCAACTAATTTATCCGGTTTTAATGGAATACCTGTAGGAATGTATGTGGGGGCTTTTCAAACTGATTACGAGAAAAAACATCTGGCATATTGGACACTGGATAATGCAAATGCCGCTATCGATATCAAGGTTTTCTATCTGAAAAGTGATACGGATATCATTGAAGAATCTAATGCAGGTGTTGATACAAAAGCCTTTGCCATTCGTTGCATCAGAAAGTAAATCGACGAAAAAGGCTTCTCTTTTCCATAAATTGCTTATATTTGGGAAGTAAAACTAACTAAAAAGAGAGAACTATGAAGAAGATAATAAATCCCTGGAAAGGTTTGGAAGGGTACAACTGCTTTGGTTGTGCTTCCAATAATGAAGCCGGATTAAAAATGGAATTTTACGAAGATGGTGACGAAGTGGTAAGCATTTGGAAACCACGTCCCGAATATCAAGGCTGGATTGATACCTTGCATGGCGGTATTCAAGCTGTCTTGATGGATGAAATCTGTGCCTGGGTTATACTTCGTAAACTACAAACCACGGGGTGACGTCGAAGATGGAAACTCGTTACCGAAAATCGATTGATACCAAAGATTCTCATATCGTATTACGCGCGTCTATTAAAGAGGTAAAGCGGAACATCGTTATTGTTGAAGCAAAGTTATATAATAAGGATGGAGAGGTCTGTACAGAATCAGTTTGTACTTACTTTACTTTCTCGAAAGAAAAGTCGAAAGATGAAATGCATTTTTCGAAATGTGATGTAGAATCGGAAGAGATATTACCATTAATTTGAAATAAAAACTTAAGTTTTTGTGATAAATGTTTGGTAGTATCAAACAAATACTTTACTTTTGTCGCAGTTAATAAAAGAAATATGAAATATACAGCTACACATCATCATCATCATTTTCCTAACGAATAATCGGTGGGCGTGGATGATATTGTGTATAACTATATAAACGATAACGAAGGCTTACCGAATGCGGTAAGCCTTTTTTGTTTTTCAACGCAGATTGTATTTGTAATTAATAATTAGTAATTAAATAAAGTCATGTTAAGAATCGCAGTACAAGCCAAAGGACGTCTCTTCGAAGAGACAATGGCACTTTTTAGAAGAGTCAGATATCAAGTTAAGCACTACTAAACGTACCTTGTTGGTACAGTCTTCTAACTTTCCTATCGAAGTTCTATTTCTTCGTGATGATGATATTCCGCAAAACGGTAGCTACCGGGGTAGCTGATTTGGGAATTGTTGGTGAGAACGAGTTTATGGAAAAGGAGGAAGATGCGGAAATTGTCAAACGTCTGGGATTCAGCAAATGTCGTCTGTCACTGGCTATGCCGAAGGATATTGAATATCCTGGTTTGTCATGGTTTGAAGGCAAGAAGATTGCTACCTCTTATCCGGTTATTCTTCGTAACTTCCTGAAAAAAAATAGCGTAAATGCCGAAATACACGTGATTACCGGTTCGGTGGAGGTTTCTCCGGGTATTGGCCTGGCTGATGCAATTTTTGATATTGTAAGCTCCGGTTCCACTTTGGTGAGCAATCGCTTGAAAGAAGTGGAAGTAGTGATGAAGTCCGAAGCATTGTTGATTGGCAACAAGAACATGAGCGACGAGAAAAAGCAGTACTCAAAGAACTTCTGTTCCGTATGAACGCAGTAAAAACAGCTGAAGATAAAAAATATGTATTGATGAATGCTCCAAAAGACAAACTGGAAGAAATCATAGCTGTATTGCCCGGTATGAAGAGTCCTACAGTGATGCCATTGGCACAGGAAGGCTGGTGTTCTGTTCATACAGTACTTGATGAAAAACGTTTTTGGGAAATTATCGGAAAATTGAAAGGACTGGGAGCAGAAGGTATTTTGGTACTGCCGATTGAAAAGATGATTGTATAAATAGATAGGAACGAAAATTCGTTCCTGATAAAATATGAACCATGAAATTGATTAAATATCCCTCAAAAGAGCAATGGACAGAACTTTTGAAACGTCCGGCACTAAATACGGAAAGTTTGTTCGATACTGTTCGTTCTATTATAAATAAGGTAAGGACAGAAGGCGATAAAGCAGTATTGGAATATGAGGCTGCTTTTGATAAAGTAACCTTGTCCGCACTTGCTGTGACTCCTGAAGAGGTTCAAGCCGCCGGGGCATTAGTAAACGATGAACTAAAGGCTGCCATTTCTTTAGCTAAACAAAACATTGAAACATTCCACTCTTCCCAGCGTTTTGTCGGGAAGAAGGTAGAGACAATGAATGGGGTAACTTGCTGGCAAAAATCAGTGGGAATCGAAAAGGTCGGCTTATATATTCCGGGTGGAACAGCACCGCTTTTCTCAACTGTATTAATGTTGGCTGTTCCGGCTAAAATTGCAGGATGCAAGGAAATCGTACTTTGTACGCCTCCCGATAAAAATGGAAATATTCATCCGGCTATCCTTTTTGCTGCGCAACTGGCAGGTGTCAGCAAAATATTCAAGGCTGGTGGTGTGCAGGCTATTGCCGCTATGGCCTATGGAACGGAGAGTGTACCCAAAGTATATAAGATATTTGGCCCCGGCAATCAATATGTGACAGCTGCCAAACAGTTGGTAAGCCTGCGTGATGTAGCTATTGATATGCCTGCCGGTCCTTCAGAAGTGGAAGTCTTGGCTGATGCATCTGCCAATCCGGTTTTTGTAGCAGCAGATCTTTTGTCACAGGCAGAGCACGGAATAGATAGCCAGGCTATATTGATTACCACTTCCGAGAAACTTCAAACAGAGGTGATGGAAGAAGTGGAGCGTCAATTAGCAGAACTTCCCCGTCGTGAAATTGCGGCGAAATCACTGGAGAATAGTAAATTGATTTTAGTGAAGGATCTGGATGAAGCATTGGAACTGACTAACGCGTATGCTCCGGAACATCTAATCATAGAAACGGAGAACTATATGGAAGTGGCCGAACGTGTGATAAATGCAGGTTCTGTCTTCTTAGGTTCATTAACTCCCGAGAGTGCCGGCGACTATGCTTCCGGAACGAATCACACCCTGCCGACCAACGGTTATGCCAAAGCCTATAGTGGTGTAAGTCTGGATAGTTTTATCCGTAAGATTACATTTCAGGAAATTCTCCCGGAAGGAATAAAAGCTATCGGTCCTGCTATTGAAGAGATGGCGGCTAATGAACAGCTGGATGCACATAAAAATGCCGTCACAGTTCGTCTCAAAGCAATTCAAAATTTATAATTTAAAACTTAAAGAAGTGAAAACGTTACAAGAACTAACCCGACCGAATATCTGGAAATTAAAACCCTACTCTTCGGCACGAGATGAATATAAAGGAGTTACAGCCTCTGTTTTCCTGGATGCAAACGAAAACCCCTACAATACACCTCATAACCGCTATCCGGATCCTATGCAGTGCGAACTGAAGACGTTGTTGTCGAAAATCAAAAAAGTATCCCCCGAGCATATTTTTCTTGGAAACGGTAGCGATGAAGCCATCGACTTGGTTTTTCGTGCATTCTGCGAACCGGGAAAAGATAATGTCGTAGCCATCGACCCTACTTATGGTATGTATCAGGTTTGTGCCGATGTGAACAATGTGGAATATCGGAAAGTATTACTGGATGATGACTTCCAGTTCTCTGCCAATAAACTGCTGGCGGCTACCGACGAACACACTAAATTGATTTTCCTTTGCTCGCCTAATAACCCGACAGGTAATGATTTGCTTCGTTCTGAAATTGTAAAGGTACTTTGTCAGTTCGAAGGATTGGTGATGTTGGATGAGGCTTACAATGATTTTTCCCAGGCTCCGTCTTTCCTCGAAGAGCTGGATAAATATCCCAACCTTGTCGTATTCCAAACATTCTCCAAGGCTTGGGGATGTGCTGCAATTCGCTTGGGAATGGCTTTTGCTTCCAAAGAAATTATAGACATTCTTAGTAAAATCAAATATCCCTATAATGTCAATCAGTTGACTCAACAACAAGCTATTTCTATGTTGCATAAGCACTATGAGATAGAACGTTGGGTGAAAACGTTGAAGGAAGAGCGTGATTATCTGGAAGCGGAATTTGAAAAACTTCCATGTACCATTAAACTGTTCCCGTCCGATGCGAATTTCTTTTTGGCAAAAGTGACGGATGCCGTGAAAATCTATAATTATTTGGTAGGGGAAGGAATAATAGTGCGTAATCGCCATAACATTTCACTTTGCTGCAACTGTTTGCGTGTGACTGTCGGTACTCGTGTCGAAAATAATACCCTATTGGCAGCTCTTAAAAACTATCAAGGATAATTTATGAAGAAGAAAGTATTATTTATAGATAGAGACGGCACGTTGGTGATCGAACCTCCTGTAGATTACCAACTCGACTCATTGGAAAAACTGGAATTCTATCCGAAAGTATTCCGTAATTTGGGCTTTATCCGCAGTAAGCTCGATTTTGAATTTGTGATGGTCACTAACCAGGATGGATTGGGTACACCTTCTTTTCCGGAAGAAACATTCTGGCCTGCCCATAACTTGATGCTTAAAACATTGGAAGGGGAGGGGATTACTTTTTGATGAGATTCTGATAGACCGTAGTTTTCCGGAAGATAATGCGCCGACTCGCAAACCGCGTACAGGAATGTTGACGAAGTATCTGGATAATCCGGAATATGATCTTGCTGGAAGCTTTGTAATCGGTGATCGTCCTACGGATGTGGAACTTGCCAAAAATCTGGGTTGCCGGGCAATTTATTTGCAAGACTCGACCGACGCTTTGAAAGAAAAAGGATTAGAAGAAGTCTGTGTTCTTGCAACTACTGACTGGGACCGGATAGCCGAATTCCTTTTTGCCGGAGAACGGAAAGCGGAAGTACGTCGTACTACAAAAGAAACAGATATTTATGTTGCTTTGAATCTTGATGGAAATGGAACTTGTGACATTTTTACCGGTCTTGGCTTTTTCGATCATATGCTAGAACAGATTGGAAGACATTCCGGCATGGACTTGACCATTCGTGTGAAAGGAGATTTGGAAGTAGATGAACATCATACGATCGAAGATACTGCCATCGCATTGGGCGAATGTATCTATCAGGCTTTAGGTAGCAAACGAGGGATTGAACGTTATGGCTATGCTTTGCCTATGGATGATTGCCTTTGTCAGGTTTGCCTGGACTTCGGTGGTCGTCCTTGGCTGGTTTGGGATGCTGAATTCAAGCGTGAGAAGATAGGAGAGATGCCGACGGAAATGTTCCTTCATTTCTTTAAGTCACTTAGTGACGCGGCAAAGATGAATTTGAACATTAAAGCGGAAGGACAGAATGAACATCATAAGATAGAAGGAATTTTTAAAGCCCTTGCCCGTGCTTTGAAAATGGCAATTAAAAGAGATATCTATCATTTTGAACTTCCATCTAGTAAGGGTGTGCTTTAATGTTTTTTAGAATCATATCCATATTGCTTATGCAAAAGCAAATCCCACTATGCTTATTGGCGATAGTCTTATCCGTCTCTCTTTTCGGTCAAAATCTGAAAGCGGATAAGATTATTCTGTCTGATAGTGAGTTGACAAATTTGTATCAAATAGATTCGGGCGTATATCGTTCGGAGCAACCTTCAAAAGAGGGCTTTAAAGCTTTAGAAAAGTATGGTATTGGAGAGGTACTTAATCTACGAAACAGACATAGTGATGATGACGAAGCAAAAGGAACAAGTATAAAACTTCACCGGGTAAAAACTAAAGCACATTCGATTAGTGAAAAGCAATTGATACAGGCATTACGCATTATTAAAAATCGTAAAGCGCCTATTGTTTTCCATTGTCACCACGGCTCTGACCGTACAGGGGCTGTTTGTGCGTTTTATCGTATCATTTTTCAGAATGTTTCAAAAGAAGATGCAATCCATGAAATGACTGAAGGAGGCTATGGCTTTCATCGAATTTATAAGAATATTATTAGAAGAATCAAGGAAGCAAATGTGGAGCAAATAAGAAAAGAAGTAATGGAAGGTGGAGAGTTATAATATGCCATATCTTTACCATCGCTCTGTCACAGCTGTGCCACCGTATGGGCACAACCATGCCATCATGCTGGCACAGTTGTGCCAATGCGGTGGCACAAGCCTATTGATAGGACGTCCTTACAAGGCCTCTATTTCTTTAAGCCACATGGCTGAACTGGCATCGCTCGGCATTCTCCAATCTCCTCTCGGGCTGATAGAAATACTTCCTACTTTAGGACCGTCCGGCAAGCAAGAACGCTTGAACTGTTGATTAAAGAAACGACGGAAGAAGGTAGAAAGCCATTTCTTGATGTTTTTTTCATCATACATATCTTTGAATGCAATATTTGCCAGATAGAATATCTTGGAAGGGCGGAAGCCGAAACGCAAGGTATAATATAGGAAAAAGTCATGCAGTTCGTAAGGACCGACCAAGTCTTCTGTTTTCTGTTTAATTTCTCCGTTTTCATCTGCCGGAATCAGTTCCGGACTGATGGGAGTATCTACAATATCGAGTAAAGTCGCTTTCGAATTTTCATCCATGCCATTTACTGCCACCCATTGTACCAAGTATTTTACGAGAGTTTTAGGGACACCCGCATTCACTCCATACATGGACATATGATCGCGATTATATGTTGCCCATCCTAGTGCAAGTTCTGATAAATCTCCTGTACCAATAACCATTCCCCAAGTCTGGTTCGCCACATCCATCAATATTTGTGTACGTTCGCGTGCTTGAGAATTTTCGTATGTGACATCGTGTACATTAATATTATGGTCTATATCCTTAAAATGTTGAATGCAAGCATCTTTGATACTGATTTCACGAATAGAGATACCCAGCGATTTCATTAGATCGATGGCATTATGATAAGTACGGTCGGTCGTTCCGAATCCTGGCATCGTAATGCCGAGAATATCCTTTCTGGACAATCCCAACTTATCAAAAGTCTTCACACATACAAGTAATGCCAATGTTGAATCCAACCCGCCAGAGATACCGATTACAGCAGTTTTAGCTCCTGTATGGACAAGCCTTTGTGCCAATCCCGCTACCTGTATGGAGAACACTTCTTCACAATGTTCATTTAGCTCTATTCCTTGCGGTACAAAAGGATGAGAATTAAACTTCCGGGTTAAGGTTAGCTCTTTGCTGTTGACAAATTCAGTCGCAATAGAAACCGCCTTTTTATCCCCTAAGTTTGCTTGATTAGCTGCAAAGGTTGTATTTATCCTGCGTTCTGCCCGGATACGTTCCACATCAATTTCGCTGATAATCAGTTGCTCTTTCATACTGAAACGTTCGCTGCGTGCAAGCAGTGAACCGTTTTCATAAATCAGCCCGTTACCGGCAAAAACTACATCGGTAGTAGATTCTCCAAAGCCACAAGACGAGAATACATATCCGGCAATACAACGTGCAGATTGTTGGCTGATGAGAGAACAAAGATAATTGTTCTTTCCAATGCCTTCATTATCAGCAGACATATTGAACAGAATCTCTGCCCCTTGCAGTGCCAGTGAGGAACTTGGAGGTATAGTAGACCAAAGGTCCTCGCATATCTCAATGCCAAAAGTCGTATCTGAAGTCTCAAAAAGCAGATTTGCACCTATGGGAACGATTTGTCCACAGAGGCGTACGTTGTTTGTAGTCAACTGAAGCGCTGATGTGAACCAACGTTGTTCGTAGAATTCTTTATAATTCGGCAGATAGGTCTTGGCTGCAACTCCCAACACTTTCCCTTTCTGAATCACTACGGCTGCATTGATTACTGTCGAATTGACAACGACAGGCATGCCAACAATAGAAATGATATCTAATTGACGGGTGTTATTCAGAATTTGCATCAGCCCCATTTCTGCTTCTTCCAGCAAAAGTTGTTGTCCGAATAGGTCACCGCAAGTATATCCGGTGATACTCATTTCCGGGAAAATAATGATCTGCACTCCTTTTCCTTCAGCCACTGTAATCAGACTTTCTATCTTCTCTACATTGAATTTACAGTCAGCCACTTTTACGTGTGGCACGGCTGCAGCTACTTTTACAAATCCGTAGTTCATCTTATACCTTATTTATATATAATGAGTGCAAAAATAGGAAATAGTTTTGAATAATTATCTTTTCTGTATTGAATCCTCTCAATAAGCTATTTGGTATGAGTTACGATATTGTTGTTTAAACAATTAAAACAGCTATTAAAATGAACGTTAATATTTAATTATCCTTGAAATATACTATGGATTTACTTCTTTAATGGACTATATGTACTTAAATATGTAGCAAAAAAGACATTAGTGGAAATATGGTATAAAATATGCGACATATAGTTTCATTTATTTAAATATAATATATATATTTGTAGCCAAAATAGAACAATATTGAAGTACACCTAAACAGAACAAGTGATATTAGTGTTTAATTTATAACTTAAGAGAGCAGATGGTCATACATTTAATTCACACAGCAGTAACACGAAAAATCTATTTGGATATTTGGCGCAATATTAAGAATTTGCCAAGTTAGTCTATTCCTATTCTATATTTATAGATAATAATAGCCTATCGGGTCGGTGCAGAATATGCTTAAAACCGATTTTGGGGGAAGGGGTGTATTGTTATTTCCTACGCAAAGATAAGCGTATTCCTCATTGTAGATAAATCTGTAAAAATAAATCAATTTCATTAATTTAAATTCAAGTATCAAAGATGAGAAAATCAATTCTCTTGTTTGTACTCTTTACTCTGACAAGTATCCCCCTGTTGCTTTTTTGCGCAGGGTGGATATCAGGTAACCGGACATATTATCTCGGCGGAAGATAATCAGCCGATGATTGGTGTGTCTGTTCTGGAGAAGGGTACAACAAACGGAGTAATTACCGATATCAATGGTAATTACAGTATCACAGTGACGAAGTCTCCTGCTACTTTGCAGTTCTCTTATGTCGGTATGAAAACGATAGATAAGCAGGTGACTGCTTCTACTCGTATAAATTTGACAATGGAAAACGATGCACAGATGGTGGAAGAAGTGGTAGTTGTCGCGTATGGTGTACGTAAGAAAGGAACAATCGCAGGTTCTGTATCTACGGTAAAAGCTGAAAAGATGGAAGATGTTCCTGCTCCGAGTTTCGACCAGGCACTGCAAGGACAGGCGCCAGGATTAATGGTGCTTTCTGATTCTGGTGAACCCAGTAAGGCAGCCACTTTTCGTATTCGCGGAACAAATTCAATTAATTCGGGAAAAGATCCTCTTTTTATATTGGATGGAGTAGCTATTTCAAGTTCGGATTTCAATACAATTAGTCCTAATGATATTGAAAGTATTTCAGTATTAAAAGATGCTTCTTCTACTTCTATTTATGGGGCACGTGCTTCCAATGGTGTGGTCGTTATTACATCCAAGCGCGGGCGTATGGGGAAGCGGCTAAGGTTACTTTCCGTACACAGCTCGGATTTTCTCAACTAGCCTCAAAAGATTGGGATCAGATGAATACGGATGAACGCATTCAATTTGAGAAAGAAGTTGGACTGGATAAAGGACAAGATTATGAAAAGTTGAGTAAGACAAATATCAACTGGCTGGATAAAGTGTACAATGATACTGCCCCTTTGCAGAATTACGAGTTATCTGTAAACGGAGGCACGGAGAAATTGAATTATTATGTTTCAGGAAGTTATTACGATCAAGATGGCATTGCAGTAGGGTCTACATTCGAACGTGTCGGTTTTCGCGCCAATGTAGAGGCAAAAGCTAATAAATGGTTGAAGATAGGAACAAATTCAATGTTTGCCTATCAGGAAGTTGAACAGAGTGATGATGGAGAGTATGCGTTATGGGCTCCTATTTCCGCGTCTTTTTTTATGTTGCCTTACTGGAACCCTTATAAGGAAGATGGAAGTCTGGCACTTCAGGATGACGGGAGTTGGAAGGGAACGACAGAAAATCCGTTGGCATGGATGGCAAATAATCCGTTGTCGAATAAGAAATACAAACTTTTATCCACTTTTTATGCCGAGGTTACTCCGGTAAAGAATCTGACAATCCGTTCACAGCTAAGTGCTGATTATGGTCATACTACCTCTTTTTATCAAAGTTTCCCCAGTTACAAGCCAAATAATAATTATGGAGGTGCGCAGCGTAGCTCGTTTGATATGCTTAACCTGATGATTACAAATACGGCAAACTACCGTTTTATGTTGAATGATGTTCATTCATTCAATTTTATGGTTGGTCAGGAAGGTGAAAACTATCATTATGAAGGTTTCCAGTTAACTACTCGGGGACAGACAAATGATATTTTGACAAACTTAGCTTCAGGCTCAACTGCTTCATCATGGTCAGATCCTGTCACAGAATATTCTTTTCTCTCTTTCTTTGCCCGGGGCGAATACAATTATGATGACCGTTACTATGCTGATTTCTCGATTCGTGGGGATGGATCTTCACGTTTTGGTACCGATAACCATTGGGGAGCTTTCTGGTCAGTCGGTTTTATGTGGAACCTTCGTAAGGAGAAGTTCATGCAAAAATATGATTGGCTTACTAATGCGCAAATTGCGGTTAATACAGGTACATCCGGTAATTCTTCTATTAATAACTATGAGCATCTGGCTTTAGTTTCCGGTGGATATAAGTATGATAACGAATCAGGTATTGCAATTTCCCAGTTAGGAAATGAAGAATTGAGTTGGGAGTCTACATGGGCTACTAATGTGGCGTTGCATTTAGGTTTTATTGATCGTATCAATTTGGATGTGGAGTTTTATAATAAGAAAACGACCAATATGTTGATGGCGGTTCCTATTTCTTATACATCTACCGGTTTTGGGACCCGTTGGGATAATGTGGGAGCCATGCGAAACCGTGGTGTAGAAATTAATGTCAGTGCAGACGTACTTCGCATCAAAGACTTTACATGGAATGTGAACGCCAATGTTTCATATAATAAAAATGAGATAACCGAGCTTTATAATGGGATAACAGAATATGTAGCCTCTGATACTGGTAGAATGGTTGCGGTAGGTCATCCGTTAGGTGAATTTTATCTGAACCGTTATGCAGGAGTCAATCCTACTAATGGAGATGCTTTATGGTATACCAAAGACGGTGAAATTACTACAGAATATAATGAAAGTGACAAAGTGATGCTGGGTAAGACACATGAAGCTCCTTGGCAAGGTGGTTTTGGTACTACACTTTCTTGGCAAGGATTTTCACTTTCCGCACAGTTCACGTGGGTGGCCGATCGCTGGATGCTAAACAATGACAGAGTTTTTCAAGAGAGCAACGGACTGTTCAGTGCCTACAATCAGTCAAAACGTATGCTTTATGATCGATGGAAAAAGCCGGGAGATGTGACTGATATCCCTCGTTATGGAGTTACTCCTCAACTAGATTCACGATTCTTGGAAGATGCTTCTTTCCTGCGTCTGAAAAATTTAATGCTTAGCTATACATTCCCACAGAAATGGTTGCAGCGGACTAATTTTTTAAGTAGTGCCCGTATTTATGCGCAGGGACAGAATTTGTTGACATTTACAAGTTTTACAGGGATGGATCCGGAGTCTACCTCCAATGTGTATAAGGCTCAATATCCGATGTCACGTCAGTTCACATTCGGACTGGAAGTTTCATTCTAAAATAAATCAGTGATGATAAGAAAAATAAAATTATATATAGCTTTGGTTGCGGTATTGCTTTCGGCATCTTCCTGTCTTGATAAATATCCGCAAGATGCAATTCCGCAAGAAGAGGCTATTAAGACAGTGAGCGATGTACGCCAAGCTTTGGTCGGTATTTATGCACAGTTTAAAAATGCCAGCCTATATAGCGGATACTTGACTTTATTGCCTGATATTCAGACGGATCTGGTATACGCTGTTAAAGGATATACAAATATCTATGGTGATGTATGGCGTAATGAAATATTGGCTATCAATAAACAGGTGGAATATGTGTATGGTGGCTTGTATACTGTCATCGGACGTTGCAATTTTGTTCTTGATAACATGGCTGCCGTAGAAGCGGCTACTTCCGATGACGAACAACTGGATAAGTTGGATAACTACAAGGGACATATCTATTTTGCCCGTGCGCTGGCTTATTCAGAACTGTTGAAGTGTTTCTGTAAAGCTTATGAAAGTGACGAAGAAGCTGCCAATGAACTGGGAGTTGTACTGCAGTCCAGCTACGTTAATCCGGGACCTGTAAAACGTGCTTCTTTAAAAGATTCCTATCAGTTTGTATTGGATGATTTGGCTAAAGCTGCCGAATATCTGGCTGCGGATGATGATGACACTGAGGTTATTTATAATTCTGCATATTTCACGATTGGTACAGTCAATGCTTTATATGCTCGTATGTACCTGTATATGCAGAAGTGGGAGAAAGCTGTTGAATATGCTACTAAAGTAATAGATAGTAAGAAATATATATTAGCTGATGCAACCAAGCATAGTTATTCGGTTACTTATAATGATTTTGCATACATGTGGCAGTATGATAATTCTACTGAAATCATTTGGAAAGTAATGTTTGAGGTAAATTCCTATGGAGGGGCATTGGGTACCGTATTCCTCAATTATGATTATACATCTTATAAACCGGATTATGTACCGGCTAAATGGGTATTGGATGCCTATGCTAATGCTGATTTACGCTACAATGCCTATTTTGGTTCGGCAACAACCGGCTTCTCCCATGCGTTAACCTGGCCGCTTTTGATCAAATATATGGGTAATCAGGATTTTATAAGCCAAAGAGTATTATGTGTTTCCATGCCGAAGCCGTTTCGGTTGGCAGAGCAATATTTAATTCGTGCAGAGGCTTATTGCCGGATGGGAACAGCTTATTATGGAAAAGCCGGAATTGATATTTCTACTTTACGTATGGCTCGTTATTCTTCTTATGGTGGCTCTACTACGCTTACAGAAGAAAATTGGTTTAAAACTGTCAGTGAAGAACGTATGAAAGAACTCTTTATGGAAGGTTTCCGTCTTAACGACTTGAAACGTTGGCATGAGGGATTTGAACGTAAAGAGCAAACTTCGACTATCTCTCCGGGCAATACGCTGAAGTTGGAGAAAGACGATCCTCGTTTTGTATGGCCTATTCCACAACATGAGTTGGATGCTCCTGGCGTAGATCTAGCACCTAATGAAAGCAATAAATAATGTATAAAGATAATATAGAGAAACAATGAAACGATTAATAACAGGAATAGTAGCACTTACGACGCTGGCTGTCGGATTCTGGGGATGTAATGATCTTTCCCGGACGACTTACAGCGGTTCCGACTACGTGATGTTCTCCGATACATTATCTATGTATCCGGTGCAGGACAGCGAGAAATGGTTTGAAATTCCGGTAGTAGCTACAAATATATGCGATTATGACCGTTCTTTTGGTGTGGAAGTAGACGATAAGGCTAGTAATGCAATTGAAAAAAAAGCAATATGTAGTTGAATCAAATACGGTAACCATTAAAGCAGGGGAGCGAGTTGCAAAGTTCCGGATGAAGGGTGTTTATGAAAATATAGGTAAAACTGACTCTTTGTCGGTTACGTTCAATTTGCTTCCGAAAGATGAAAATATATGGGATTTGTACGGTACACGTACTCGTGTTCAAATGCAAAAAGCATGTCCTTTCGAACTAAGTACTTTTGAAGGCTATTGTCTATTGACTTCTTCTTTCTTTAGTGCATATATGACGGATACGGAACATCGGTTATTGCAGGCAGAAAGAGACAAGACGGAAGATAATACTATCATATTACATGATTTTTTCTACAAGAATTATGATCTTAAAATTAAGTATGATCCTTCCGATCCGTTGAAACCATTTGTAGAGTTTGATGATCAAATTATAGGTAGTACGGCAGAAGCCTTCGGAACCATTTACGGTAATGGAAAGCTGATGTGCTCAGCCTGTTGCGTACGATTCTTATTATAATGTATGCCAGAAATTTGTATTCTTATATAGCACTATTTATGTGGTGGGTAAAGGTACAGTAGGTACTTATGTGAATATCTTGGAGTGGATTAGTGATGAAGAAGCGGAACAGTATAAGAAAGAGGAAGGACTCTAAACTATAATCGGAAATAAATATGAAAGATATAATGAAATATTATTTGCAATTGATTGTGTTGGCGTTCTGTCTCTTCACGTCTGCTTGTAGTGATGATGACGAGACTACAACGCCTGTATTCCCGGATTTACAGAAAATAGAATGTGAAGTCGGAGATATCAAGACGCTGACTTTTGAGGCTGCCGATAACTGGATATTGACTTCCTCGTCGTTGTGGTGCTATTTTGAACAGGAGGGTGAACAGACCTTCACTTGTTCAGGTGGTGCTGGCGAACAGACTGTCACCATTCATATTAGTGATGATGCTACGGAACTGATGAAATCCTATAAGGCGGAACTGACAATGACGATGGCGGGAAGTCGGCAGGTAATAGCAGAAGTAACGCGTCTGTCTATTGGTTATGAAGTTCGGGCTTTCAATGCGGACAAGTCTGTAATGTACACAGAAGAAAATCCCTTTGTGATCAATTTCGATGGAACTGACATATTAGTGTTGGATGCCAATGAAGATTGGGTGTTGAAAGATAAACCTGAATGGATGGAGTTCAATCGCAGTAGCGAAGTTATATCCGGTAGGGCAGGAGATAATGTCAAGATGACCCCGCAGATGATAATGCAATATAAAAAGAATGAAATTACCGGCTTTCTGACAATTGAAAGTAGAAGCGGAGCTGTTGCAAAAGTCCCTGTGAAGTATGAAGGCATCCCTGCTGATAGGATTATTGGTACTCTGACAGGTAATATAGAGGCCTCGGTTGATGGAGAAAGTTATACTGTAGGGAATGATAGCTATGATTCGGAAGGAGTTCCTGTAACGGTAATGGCTAAGAATGATGAATATACTTTGGTTTGTGTAGAATATCTGGAAGAACGGAATATGATGTGGGAGTATGAATACACCTATAAAATAATAGAAGGTGGTTCTGATCGTTGGCTTTGGGTAGATAATGATAAAAAAGGGAGTCTCAAAATAGCCGTAAGCCGGAATTCTTCGGAAAAAAGAAATGCCTATGTCTTAGCATTTCCTAATAGTGTATATGCTGAAATTAAGGACCAATTGTCCGATCTTGTTTTGCTTAAAACGGGTATTCCGCAAGCCTATGATGAAAATATTATAGCTAATGTGCTGCAAGCGGAAGATGCAGGAGATGCTTCTATGGGATTTGTGTTGAAGAATGGTGATGGTGGAGCATTGACCAATGTGACATTAACTTCTTATGCAGATAATGTTGGAGAAGAGCAAGCGATGGAGAAATATGGTACGAAGAATGTATGGATTGCATCATTGCCGTTGGGAATTAGTTTTGATCCTTTAATAATTGCTCCAAAAGGAATCACAATGACACATTATTTAATGGCTGTCAATTTCATAGATGGCTATAAATGGAATGGCATAGAAAAAGAAGAACCTTTGTGGATGTGACTATTCATGGAATTGGTCCCGATGTAAATGGTGAAAAGGATATGGAATTGTCATTTATGGATTCTAGTGGAGAAGTTTATGCTGTATTAATAATATCCAAACGATATGAAGATTAATAGAATGATTTTATGAAAACAAAGATATTATTTATAAGAATGTTTGTCCTTTCCTGTATACTGTTTATTCTAGGGTTTACAGTAGGAAGTTGCTCTGACGACGATGATGCTGTGCTTCAGGCAGGATATGGATATGCTCAGTTCAAACTCTATAAGAGTGGGTTGGCAGAAACGAAAAAAACGCGTGCCAGTACGAATGAACTGAACTATTTGCGCGATGCGCAAAAAATGAAAGATTGTACTCATCAATCAGGACGATGGTACTGAAGTTGTGCAGACTGTGGGTCTGGAGGCGATGGGAGATGATAGTGAATTTGGGCTGCGAAGTGAAAAACTTCAGTTGATGGCCGGAACCTACCAGATTGTTGGTTTCTACCTATTTAAAGCAGATGGAACAGCACAGGAATTGAAACAAATTCTTTCCGGAGAACCGTATGAAAAGACGATTATCACGGTGATCAATGGTGGATTGGCTGTACAAGATATACATGTGAAAGTCGTGAATCGAGGTATAGTGAAATTTACCGTGACTAAGAATTTTCTACCATCTACTCGTGCGACATTGGGAGAGGATTATCTGTTCTCTGATATTAAATATATTAATGTAACAGTACAGGAGCAATTTACAAAAAAAAGGATACGACTTTTAGTAATGTTAGTGTAGAATATACGGAGAAACTGGACGGCAATGGAACAAAATATCCGTGGCCGTCAGTGATTCACTTTTCCGACTTCCTGCAGGTAAGTATAAAGTCAAGAATTATACGACCATTAAGAAAAACAAAAGTTCTTTGGAGTATGGAGAGGTGAATGGGGCTGATTTTGAAGTTTCGGATAATGTGACTACTGAAGTTAACGTTCCGATTAATTTCAGTAAAACTACTGGCAGTATTAAAGATTATCTGATTCTGAAAGAAATTTGGGAAGCCCTGAAAGGTCCGGCTATTCCTGAAAAGAATCAAAAGGGATGGAGTTATTCCGGTGTTACATATCCTTTAGGAACTAACTGGGATTTTAATAAAGATATTGATTTATGGGGAGAGCAACCTGGCGTAGGATTGGATGAGAAAGGACGTGTCATAGGTCTTACTATTGGTGCGTTCGGTCCTGAAGGCGATATTCCAGAATCTTTAGGAGACTTAACGGAGCTTAGAACTTTATCTTTAGGTAATCACTCCGACCAAGTGAGGTGATAATATCATTGAGAAGACGATGGGAACTGAATTGACTGAAGTACAGAAGAACTCTATAAGGAGTGATTATTATAATAAGTTTGTAAAGGTGGATATTGAATCGTATTTCTCCGAACCGATACAAGCTGCTTTGAAGTGGCAGAAAGAGGGGATACCCAGTCGTTTTTCTCAGCCTACTGTAAATAGCAAAGCCAATCGTCCTTCTTTGAAAGATGTCCCGGTCAATCGGTTGACAAATGGAATACATAGAATTCCTGCTTCTATAGGAAATCTGGTAAATTTGCAATACTTATACATTGCCAATGGCAAATTTGAGGGATTTGAACCGGGTACTAATCTTAGCAAATTAGAAAATCTGACAGACCTTGAAATTTACAATTGTCCGTCTATGACAAAACTTCCGGAAGAACTGAATAAATTGCCGAACCTTCAATCATTCAACTTGGCGAGCAATCCGAATTTGGGAGATTTTCATGAGGATTTAGGTAAGTTTGTAGCCAGCGAAAGTATAAGTAAGACATTGCAAATATTTTATTTGACTTATAATAAACTGACTGTTTTGCCGGATATGTCAATGGTGAAAAAACTTGGTAAACTGGATTGTGCATACAATCAGATTAAAAAGATTGAGAAAGCATTCGGTAGTGATGTTATTTTGGTACAATTGTCAATGGATCACAATCAGATAGAGGAATTGCCACGTGATGAAAGTGGACATTTCTGCGGATATGCTGATGTGGAGTCTTTCTCTTTGCTTATAATAAATTGAAGAAATTCCCTAATATATTCAGTTCGCAATCTGTATATGTAATGTCTTCTGTTAATTTTTCATTCAATGAAATAGATGGATTTGAAGGTGAGGAAGACGGTACATTTTAAGGGCGTGAATGCTAATACGATTGCCTTAGGTGGTAATAAACTGAAAAAATTCCCGGATATACTATTCAAAACAAATTCTCAAGTGTCTGTTTTAGGATTGAACGGTAACGGTATAGAGGAGATTCCGAAAGGTACGTTTAGTGCTTCAAAATATTCTTATATGATGAAAACGCTGGACCTGACTTATAATAAGTTGTCGAAGTTGCCGGATGATTTCAACGGAAAGAACATGCCTTTCCTTTATGGAGTAGATATAAGTAACAACCGTTTTACGGAAGTTCCTACCGGACCGATGGACGCTGCCACATTAACTGTTTATGCTGTACGTAACCAGCGCGATGAGAATGGTAACCGCTTGTTGAGAAAATGGCCGTCTAATATAGGCTTATGTCCGAGTTTGAGACAATTCTGTATTGGTGGAAATGATTTGCGAAAGATTTCTGATACGATATCATCGGCTATTATCGTTTTTGAGATAAAGGATAATCCAAATATCTCTCTCAATCTTTCCAATGTTTGCGATCTGATTAAAGAGGGAAGATATCTCCTCATCTACGATCCGGAACAGGATATTCGTGGATGTGATTATTTGAAAAATTAAATGGATAAATAATAAAAAAGAATCTATATGAAACCATTGTTTAATATATATTTATGCCTCTTTGCAAGTTTGCTTTTTATTGCAGCTTGTAATGATTCGGATGAAGAGGGATTACTGGTTTCACCATTGACACTCAAGAAGTTACATTAGGTGCTACTGGAGGAATGGAGCCGGTAAAAGTGGCTTCAGGTACCAAATGGGTGGCAAAGGTAGACAAACCTTGGGTGAAGGTGATGCCCGCTAATGGTGTAGGAAGTACTAATTGTGAAATTGTAGTAGACTCTACGCTTTCTAATGACGTGCGACATGCTGTCGTGACATTTGTACCGGAAGGACAACCGAAACAGGAATTGAAAATACATCAGACCGGATATGGAAAGATGATTGGACTGGATAAATATGAAGTGGAAGTGCCCAATATGGGGAATGCAGATAAAAGATATTTTGATATATCAGTGACTACAAATGTCGAGTTTAAGGTTGATTATCCTTTGATAGGCTCTTGGGTAACTACTACTAAAAGAAATCCTGATATTTCATTGGATTATGGAGCTCGTCCCCGTACTATCAAGATGCGATTCAAGTGGGAGATGAATACAGACCCCCAAGAAAGAATTGCTTCTATAAAATTTCTTCCAGTGAACGAGGCTGATGAATTGGAGAAAGAAGTGACCTTGACGGTAAAGCAGGAAGCCGCACCGGAAATAACGGATGATAGAAGAGGAGATTCTATTGCTATTGTTATTGCAAGTACAAAATTGCGCTCAATGACTAACTGGGATGCTAGTGAACGTCTTGACTATTGGTTGGGGGTAACCGTTTGGGAAAAGACAGATAAAGGTGTAACACCCGAGCAGCTGGGACGTGTACGTTCTGTTGAATTCAAAATGCTGAATACAAAGGAGGAATTACCTGCTGAAATCGGTAAAATTAAATATCTGGAAACGTTGGTTGTTTATGGTAACACGAACACTATGTTGCTCCCTTCTCCTTATCGGATTGGAAATGCATTGGCAGGATTAAAATATCTAAGGAATCTGACAATAAGTGCACTAGGTATTACAACAATCTCGAAAACAGAATTGGAAAGCTCGCGTAAAGACTTGATCACCTTGGATTTGAGTGGAAATAATTTCACGACTATTCCGTATGATTTGACTCCTGCTAATTTCCCGGGACTGCTCAATTTAAGTTTAACAGGTAATCGCCGTTATAGTACAATTACAGATTTAAGTACTGAAACGCGTGACAATCCAGGGTTATGTATAGATGCTTCTTCTTCTACATTAAAAATTTATTGAAGTGGGAAAAATCTGAAATCTTTATCATTATCTTATAATTTGATTTATGGTAAACTCCCAACATTTATTAATAGCTATAATGGTAGTCCTGAATATGGTGTATCTACTTACACAGATGAGGATATCCAGCAAAACGATACATTAATGAGTGCCAGCGAGGAGGTGAAAGCAAAACTAAAAACAATTCCGAATATTCTGCCTAATGCCGAACATTTCTCTATTAACTTGAATTTCTTGACTGGTGATGATTTGCCGGATTGGTTACTCTATCATCCACGTTTTGCGCGTTTTGATCCGTTTACCTTGATTTATACGCAAGATTCAGGTAAAGATAAGAGTGGCAATATTCCTGGTTTTAAGAATGAACCGTCAAATTTGGAATGGTTCTATGAACGTTATCCGAAAGCCAGACCTACATTAACAGATAATTGATTTTTGATTATGAAAAGAATATATTTAATTCTAATAGCCGCTGTAGCGATCACTTTTGCATCTTGTTCCGATCAGGATATGGATGCTGTGAAACCTGATACAGGACAGGGAGCTCCTATCATAGATTTACCCGAGAGGAGCTACTCAGGGAAAATTTTGGTAAAATTTCAAACCGGAAGCGGCATCCTTTTTGGATGCTGCTACTACCCGCTCTATCGGAGGTGCTTTGACCCGTTCGGGAATTTCGGATATGGATATAATTCTACAACGAATCGGTACTCATAAATTGGAGCGTATTTTCCCGATAGATAACCGCACGGAAGAACGTACTCGCAAAGCGGGATTGAATCTTTGGTATATTATCCATTTTGCTGAAGATACGGATTTGGAGCAGGTGGCTAAAGATTTGTCGCAGGTAGCAGATGTGGCGAAAGTCCAATTTAGCCATATTATCCAACGTTCATACGATCCTAATGTGCGGGCAACAGTTCTCACCAAACAAGCAATGAGTCATGTGATGCGTACAACACTCGCGCCATAAATGTCCACCGGATGATACCTTATTTTAATCTACAATGGGGATGTAAGAATGATGGTTCTATTCTTCAGAATGGAGAAAAAAATGATAAAGGAGATAAGGTAGTACCTGCTGTAACGGGGGTTGATGTAAATTGTGGAGAAGCTTGGAAACTTTGTACGGGAGATCCTTCCATTATCGTAGCTGTGCTTGATGAAGGTGTGATGTATGATCATCCTGATTTAAAGGGGAATATGTGGGTGAATGAGGCCGAAACATTTGCTTCAAAGGAAGATGCTGATGGAAATGGTTATGCCGGTGACCGCTATGGCTACAACTTCACAGATGATAAAGGCTATATTTCTTATGATGACCCGAATGATACCGGACATGGAACTCATGTGGCCGGGATTATCAGTGCAGTGAGGAATAATGGTGAAGGTATTAGTGGCATTGCAGGAGGGGATAAAGCCAGTAATAGAGATGGTGTAAAAATCATGAGTTGTCAGGTCTTTTCCGGTTCTAAAGGATGTGACTTGTATCAGGAAGCGAAAGCTGTGAAATATGCAGCAGATAACGGTGCCGTTATTTTGCAGTGTAGTTGGGGATATAATTCGGGGCTTTCCAATCCTATTAGTGGGTATACCCCGGGGTTTACTTCTGATAAAGATTGGGTCGATGCTGCTCCGTTGGAAAAAGAAGCCTTCGATTATTTTCTTCATAATGCCGGTTCGCCAAACGATGTCATAGACGGAGGTATCATTGTATTTGCCGCAGGTAATGAATATGCAGCTATGGCCGGATATCCGGGAGCTTATCCTGATTATATATCTGTAGCCGCTTTGGCTGCCGACGGGACTCCTTCCTGTTACTCCAACTATGCGATGGGCGTTTCTATTGCAGCTCCGGGTGGTGACAGTGATTATCATCAGAGCTCGAAAGGAAAAATATATTCCACATTACCTCCTTCTGCCAATGAAGATGGTGGGGAAAATTCTGCATTACGGATATATGGAAGGAACATCGCAGGCTTGTCCACATATTTCGGGAGTAGCGGCATTGGGACTTTCTTATGCAGCTGAATTACATCGTCATTTCCGTGCAGATGAATTCCGTAAAATGATATTGAGTCTGTCAATCCGGTGGAACCCTATTTTTAAAGAAACGAAAGTATATTGGTACACAAATGCTTCGTTCGGACAAATAGCAGCCGGACAAATGGAGCCTGCTGCTTATACAGGTAATATGGGTACAGGACTGATTGATGCCTATAAGCTGTTGAAAGCAGTTGAAGGAGGTGGTGTGGAGATGACTGTACCTAATATGTATGTGGCCGTCGAAGCTACAAGTAAAATCAATTATTCCCGTTATTTCAAAAATGGAGAGAATATGACCTTTACCTGTACAGTTGATGATAACTCAATTGCTACCCTTACGACAGAGAACAACATTACTTTCACTTTGAAAGGCTTGAAAGTTGGTTCTACAAAAGCTACAGTCAAGGCGAGTGACGGCACCAAGCAAGATTTTTTCATCACTGTTCGTAAGAACGATAGTTGGATGTAAACTCTATTATGAAACGATATCTTGCCGAAACCATCGAACTTGGGCTGTTCCTTCTTATTTACCTGTTTCCTGTGCATAGCTTTGCGCAGGAAACAGTCGAACAAGTCTTGCAGTTTGAACATACAGTAGTGAATATAGGAACTTTATCAGAAGACGATGATCCGGCAATGTATCATTTTAAATATCATAATGTAAGCAAGAAGCCTATATACCTTTCCAAGTTAACTACTTCCTGTGGTTGTACGGTAGCCAAATATGATAAAAGGTAGTGCAACCGGGAGAGCAGGGAGAAATCATATTGGTCTTTCATCCAATGGATCAGGCTGGTGATTTGTATAGGGAAGCGTTTGTTTATACCGATCTTTCGAAGGAGCATCCTACAGCTAAGTTGGCACTCGTCGGTAAGGTATTGCCTACCGCTGACCGATGGAGGGACTATCCTGTATATATAGGGAACACATTACGGCTGAAAAGAAAGGATTGGCAAGTTAGGATGCTTTTCCGAGAAAGGGAGGCAAGTGGAAAGATTTGTATGCGTTAATACAGGGAAACAGCCTTTGAGGTTATCAGCCTTGTTGTTACCGGAATACATTCACTTCCATACAGAACCGAAATTATTTTCCGGGAATAGAAGCTGATATGGTTCTTTCTATTGATAAGGGCTTACTACCTCAAAAGAATGAAATTACATTTCATTTTATGTTGGATGGTATTCCTGTCCGGCCTTCGAAAGGAGAATACAGGTGAAATTATTGTTACAATAATAATTATTATAAAATATGTATATGAAAAATATATTCAAAATGATGTTACTGGTCACTATGGCATTATTTATGTCATGTGGAGACGACGATGAAGTGAAGCTTCCTGATACTAAGGATGTAAATTATGCGAATATCGCAGGAAGCTGGCGATTGAGTGAATGGAATGGAGAAAACCTGGAAGGTGACACACGTTACTATTATATAACGTTTGATCGGAAGGAGAAAGACGGAAAACGTTCTTATACCATTTATACAAACCTCAACAGTGCTACGTCCCAGCAAATTCCCGGCTCCTTTACTCTGAATAAAGAGGAGGATTACGGAGATATTATTAGCGGTACTTACTATTATCAGCTTGATACGGATGATGAATGGGAATATTCATACATTGTTTCGGGGTTGACTGATACTTCGATGATATGGACTGCCAAAGAAGATATGGGGGAAATAAAAAAGTTTATACTCGATGTGAGGATATACCATCAGATATCTTAACCGGAACACGAACTTCATTCTAATCTTGATACTTTTAGTATCTTTTATAATAAAACCGTTTAAGTCAGTTTCTTTGCACTTAAACGGTTTTGTTTTTGTATTAATCTTCAGTAGTATAGATTATAT
>VOFG01002820.1_pt1 | contig 71328 bp, 79 predicted proteins | sample 5384171 | NCBI WGS metagenome assembly VOFG01 (sample SAMN12384726, study PRJNA508395) | human gut metagenome | isolation source: healthy gut F | host: Homo sapiens
AATACCATGTTCCTTTTTGGAAATATTAAAAACCTTATTCAATCCCGGTTTACGAATGTCAAGACCTACTATCACAACCTTTTTTCCCTAACAAAGAAAGACTAATAGCCAAATTAGATGATACAAAAGACTTACCTTCACCACTAATGGTAGAAGTCACCAAAATCACATTCTTGCCATTTTTCAAGTATAAACTGAAGGTTAGTACGAACATTTCGGAAAGTCTCACTCATCAGATTATTCTGATTCTCAAATACCGCTATAGAACCAGTCTTTTCATCTGCTAACGGAATATCACCAACAACAGGAAGTGAGGTTAGCTTTTCAACATCAGCACGTCCTTCAATTTTGAATTTAGTCAATCCAATCAAATAAATGATACCTACCGGGAGACCTACCCCCAGCAACAAGGCAGCAAGATAGACCATCATTTTCTTAGGAGAAACCGGATTATTATCTGCTAACGCTTCATCAATAATCTTGGCATTATTTGCAGTAGCTGCCAAAGTGATAGCATTCTCCTCACGTTTTTGTAGTAACATCAAATATAATCCAGCCTTGATTTCCTGCTGACGAGCGATACTCACAAACTGACGTTCTTGAGTCGGCGCATCGTTAATACGACGAGAATAACGACCAGCTTCACGGGCTAAATCTTCTTTGGTAATCTGTAATCCTTTCAATGTAGCATCCAACGTAGCTTGTACATTACTTCGCATCGCACGGATACTGGTATCCAAATTTATGATTGTTGGGTTATTCTCTGTTGATGTACGAAGCAAGCGTTTCCTTTCAACCAACATTTCATTATATCTATCTATTGCACCTGCTGATGCTGCATCTTGTAACCCAATATTACTTGGTAATACCTCATATTCATTACCCTTCATATAGCGTTGCAAATCCATAACCAGATTGATTTGGGTCTGGTTTTCCACACGCTTCTTTTCATATTCCGCATTACCAGTTAAGGCTATTTGTGCTTCACTACTCAAATCTGTAATTCCCGCGCTACGTTTGAAATTCTCCAAGTCTTGTTCCGTACTACCAAGTTCCTTTGAAATAATTCCAATACGTTCATTAATAAATTCTGCAGTTTTTGGGCTACCTCATTCTTGTCATTATTGGCATTGATATTATACATCTCAAGCAGCTTATTTATGAAATCCTTACCACGCCGAGGTATTTGAGTTTTCTCAATGATATAACCACAACAGAAGTCATCTTCGATGTGGGAGATATTGACAAAGAATTAGTATATCCTTTCGCTACAGAAGAAGGACTGTTGATGAAAGCAGTAATATGACGTTCTTGTGTCACACTTTCCGGACGAACAGATGACAGTGTATCATTATTTGCAAAAAAAGGCGACTGTACCCTCATCTGTCGGAAATACGGCAGGTAATTTTTCAAATTGTTTCCGATATTCCTTTTCCCCATTATAATCTGTACATCCATCGCACCCGCAGATTTGAAATAAAGTCATATTTACCTCCATTGAATGCGGTAGTTTGTCCGCTTCCTGCGGAGTTAGGCTCACCACTACAGGCGAGAAGTACGGTAAAGTTCCCTACTGGGAAACTCATCTTCATCCTTATAAGTCACAAACAAACCCAAATGATTGACCACCTCTCTTGCTAATGACTTAGAACGTAAGACTTCTATTTCATTGTCTACATTATTTGACGAAGAGACAAAACCATCCAGTCCCATTCTTTTTCCAGTTCAGAGGACATACTTGCCCCACTGCCTTTCTTATCATCCTTAATCAAGACAGTGGCGGAAATATTATAAACTGGTGTTGCTAGTCGCAAGTACCCCCATGCACAAGCAATACAAATAATTATCGATATTACAAACCAAGGCCAGTGAATCAGATAACGAAAAGAAGTTCCTGAATATTAACCTGTTCTTCCGATTGCTCACCCCGTTTTTCTCTTTTTCCTCAATCATATGATGCTACTATTTGAAGATTGTTACTAATAAACTCGCCAGTGATACCAGAATAGACGTAGCGGAGAACCACAAACTAGTACTGTTACCGATATCGGAGTTACGTGCTTTTGCTTTATTAGGAGTCACATAAACAATGTCATTCTGCTGTAACCAGTAATATGGAGAAAGAATTGTCTCTGCTTTGTTTAAATCTAACGTCACAATCTCCTGTTTGCCATTAGCGCCCTCACGAATCAGTTTGACATTATCACGAACTCCCCAGACAGTCATATCACCTGCCATAGCAAGCGCTTCCAACAAATTCACTTTCTCGTTACTGATAGTAAAAGTTCCCGGACGGGCAACCTCACCCAATACGGAGATTTTATAGTTTACCATGCGAACTGTTACGATCGGAGTTTCTTTGATATAGGGTTTTAGTTTATCCACTATCAGTTGTTCAGCCTCTCTTCGTTAGTCCTCCTACATTCAATTCACCCAAAACAGGAAAATTAATCTTTCCTTCATTATCCACTAGATAAGGTTGTAGAACCGGCTGAACAGTCAACTGCGAATTTCCAGTAGCCACACTAGCAGGGCTAGCTACCGTCAGATTGAAAGGAACCGCCAACTCCGGGCTAGTACACGAAACCACAATAGTAAGTAGATCTTTAGGCATTATTTTTGCATCATATAGATTTTCCTGTTGAGCAGTCTGTTCTACAACTTCCACATCCTGCAAATAAGGCACCTTTTTTGTATGACTGACAAGACGCGAGTAGAAATATCGCAATCAGGCAGATAAGCACATTGCGTCCCATACTTTGCATACTCATATACATATAAAATGATTTATTCATAAAATTATTGAATTTATTATTCTTTATCCAGTATCTCAAATTTCGGAGAATTCTTTGACTTAAATTCCGGCACAACCTTTTCATCAACCGCACGGTATCCATGATCTTTACCGCACGCGACAACTTTTCAAATTCTGCATAAGTATCAAGAATATCAGCATATTCATACCGACGAACTTTGGCGATCATAATTTTCTTATTCTCTGTCGGGATCGTATTTTCTTTATCGCTCAGCACCTCTTCATAAAGCTTCTCACCCGGACGTAATCCTGTGAATTCTATTTTGATGTCTTCACCCGGACGATAGCCAGCCAATTCGATCATACGAGTCGCCAGATCAACGATCTTGACAGCTTTTCCCATCTCAAAAACAAAGATCTCATTACCCTCACCCATGGTAGCAGCCTCCATTACCAAACGGCAAGCTTCGGGAATGGTCATGAAGAAACGGATAATATCAGGGTGAGTAACAGTTACTGGACCACCATTCTCTATCTGTTCTTTAAAACGAGGAATGACAGAACCGTTACTACCCAATACATTACCAAAGCGGGTGGTGATAAATTTGGTATGACCTTTCACTTTTCCTTCACGGATAGCACATCCCAGACTTTGAACATAGATTTCTGCTAAACGCTTGGAACAGCCCATTACATTAGTAGGATTTACAGCTTTATCCGTAGACACCATAATCATCTTTTCAGCACCATATTCCACAGCCATATCAGCCACCTGACGAGAACCGGTCACATTGACAAGCACAGCCTCACAAGGATTTTCTTCCATCAAAGGCACATGTTTATAAGCGGCGGCATGAAAAACAATTTGAGGATGATACAATTCGAATACCATACGAACACGTTCCTTCACACGCACATCACCAATCACCGGAACAAAATCTATATTCGGATATTTTTTCTCAAACTCAAGACGGACATTATGCAGAGGTGTTTCTGCAGAGTCGAACATGATAAGTTTCTGAATTCCCATCTGCACTAATTGACGGCAAAGTTCACTACCAATACTGCCTGCCGCACCAGTCACCAACACCACTTTTCCCCTGAATTCTTCTGCAACCTGACGAAGGTTGATATTAATTTCGGCACGACCCAACAAATCCTCAATCTTAATAGGACGTACCCACTGATGAAAGTTTCCATCAGAATCCGCTTCACTGATAGTAGGAGCTATCAATGTTTTAAGTTCATTATTTTTACAATATTCCAAAAGTCGTTTTTCTTCCAGACGGGTATCTTCATAACGGGCAAACAGAATCCCCTTAATTCCGCGCTTCCGCATGATATAATCAACATCCGATTCATTTTCAAAGTAATAAACGGGAAGATCTACCAATCGGCGTCGGCTGTTATTTTTACCATATACATAAAAACCGGTTACTTTATAATGTGCACTATCCCTAAGACGTAACTTCAGGGCTACACTCTCTTCATTAGTACCATAAATAAGAATACGGGTGTTCTTTTTATTCACCCAATCCAATAAGAAATCATAGATGATTATCAATGATACACGGAAAGTTGTCAAAGTCACTAAAGTCAACAAACCGTCAAATAGAAGATAAGATATTTTATAATTATATGGCAATTGGGTCTCATATATAACTCCAAAAGAAATAATGACCAAACAGGTAATTTTAAATAAAACGGCACACATGATACGCCAAAGTTCACGTGCCTGTGAGAAACGAATTGTATTACGATAAGTATGGAATAATAAAGAGCCCGCAACACTTGCCACCAAAGAAACGCAAGCAAACTTACAAAGCATCCAGTCGGTCATTGGAACATGCGCCATATAATGAATTACCGCATAAGCGACCAACGAACATAATACAGAAATTGCCGTGTCAATACCTAAAATAACCCAATAACTGAAATAATTTTTGCGGGCATATTGCACTATGCCCTTCAATGTTTTTTCCATTATAGTATAAATGAATAAAATAATATTTCGAAATTTGATTTATCTGATTGATTATGATCAGTACAAGGACTATGACTACGATTTCCATGTTGGTGTAGCCCAACAGAGAATCCCTTCATCTTTCGATACGGACATACATTTCTACACTATATCTTTTGTAAAGATATAATTCATAATACTTTATGGATTTTTATTTTTGAGAGAGGTCATCGATAAATATATCCACTGTTTGGTTACCGATGTCAGATAGACTGCCTGCTATTTTACAGACTTTCATTACATTTTTGCAGTAAAATCCCCATACCCCTATAAAATAGATTGATTACTCAATCACGTAAATCCCCATTTTCAGATACCGGCTCTACACACCCAGCCGGTATATCTACACATGCACACCCTAACATTGTCAATCGAACAGCAACTTTCGATTTCCCATTCACATGTACTAATTCCCCTTCCAATCCTGCCAATGGTCCCTTGATTACCCGTATTTTCTCTCCCGGAGCCAATGGCGATGTACTCATGCTAATCGTCTCATCCGAGTAATCGAGCATAAACTTAAATCGCAACATTTGTTGATCAGGAATAACAGCCGGAGTACTCTCCCCACGTAATACCATGTAACGGCTGATAGAAGATAAAGTCAGGACTTCTTTTTGTTCTTGCAGATCAACGTGAACGAAAATCATCATCGGAAGCAGTACCCGGTCGACAATTTTACGGCGGTCGCTCCATTGATGAACTTCTTGTTGAATTGGAAGAAAATTTTCGATCCCCATTTTCGTAAGCCGCTCACCCGTTTTTTTCTCGTGACAGATACGTACAATAGCTACTAACCAACGTTTTGAGCGCGCTACGCTGCTGCCAATCACATATGTTGACAGAAGATTCCGATCGTCATTTTTCTTAATGATCATGTATTTTTACCCCTCATTTTTCCATACCCTTAGGCAATGGATTGAATTCAGTGGCAAAGATAGATAAAAATATAAATAGTAAACAAGAAAAAACGCTTTCTTTTTTTACATACAAATAGAAATATACAGTTAAGACTATCTTGGACGTGAAAAATCCGCTATCACATTGGTTCTATTTTACCACCCATATTTTGTACAACATTAAACAAATCAGGCGCGGAATTTCCGCGCCTGATTTCTATTCTTTCGATTTACTTACCACTTATAATTGATACCGAAGCTAAGCAATTCTTTCAACTGGAAGAAGCTGTCTCCTTCAGTCGGTTTCGAGCTATCGTCAAAACGGGTATGTATATAGAGCTTGGTAGAAAGATAACGGTTTAATACGAAATTGAACGTATTTTCCCATTCTACACGTGCCCAATGGTAGTTGGTCAGATAATTGAGACGAGACTCTAAAGTTACTGCAGAAATGATGGTCCAGTTCAATGTGGATTGCAACTGGGAACCAAAGTCGTTTTTAGAGCATTTTCCTTTGTCTAAGCCAAACTTAGTTTCGTCTACTTCAGAATTGCCTATATAACGTAAGTTGTAAGTCAACGGCGCCATAAACACGGAAAGATTAAATTTCTTCTTACTCAATTTATAATCCATACCGACACTGACCGCCAAATCTGCCGGAGACATGAAAGATGAAACCAATTCTTCGCTGTTAGCTTTATATCCATTGAAAAACTGTGTATTAAACTCGGACGAAATGGTATAATACCAATTTTTGAAAGCTCTCAAACCTAATTTATTATACAAACGAAATTGGTCTGTATTGAACAGATATTTATGGTATTCATCTGACGGAGTGGAAGTCATACCCACTTTAGCTTCCAGCTGGTTCTCAAACAGCACCTTTTCATTGTCATTATAGTTGGCGAAAATCTGAAAAGTGGCTAATCCGGAGAAGTTACTTTCACCTCCCTTATACCAGTTATCCGAAAGGTGGTTCTGGCTAATCTGCAACGATCCGTTACCTCCGGTCACCCACCAGTTCGGCCGACTAATCTTCATATTGGCTTTCCCTACATTATCATCCATATTTTCCGGTTGAAACAGATGAATAACGTTTGCTTTGGGAGATATTTTCGGCTTCACATCGTGACGGAATACATCACGACTCATGATGCGGTCTTCTGTAGTGACAACCAAGTTCGGACGTTCCAAATAAAGATCCATCAATGCACTGTTCACTATTTTCTCGGCACGCTGGGTTTTGGTAAATGCCAGGGTATCATAAGGCAGAAGTTCCGCTGTCAGTTGAGGAGTGGTGTCCCATTGCATAGGCTTCCATTCCAATTTCGAATATTGTGCCATCGGAGCATAATAATATGCCAATGGTGTGAACAGACGAAAATAATCGGGATCAGACGGAATATAACGTGGCGGCACAGACAGGTCGTTCAAATAATCTAATTGCGCGACATACTTATTATATAAATAAGAAACGGTATCCAGTTTCGGAGTCGGCCCCGACATATTAAGTTTAAGCATCAAATATTTCTGAAGCTCCGCCGAAAGCGTATCTGCTTTCACGACTCTGGCTTTTGCCACAACTGTTGAAGATTTAACCGTTTTGGCAGGTTTAATCGCTTCAGGAGCAGGCTGCAGAGAGTCAGTCGGAAGTGGAGAGGGATCGACAGATTCCTGTGCAAAAAGCGATAACGATAAGATTGACAGGATAAACGCTGAACATAAAGTAGTAATTCTCATCATATTTGTCTATGGTTTAGGCTGCAAAGCTACATTATTTTGTTTAGAAATCATAGGATTCTTTTAAAATTGCATTTTTTAATAAAATTGTGGAGACGAAAGACTGTAATCTTCCTCTTTTTTTTATAATTTTGCGGTTTTTAAGTTCGTAAGAATACTACTAAGTAAACAATTATTAAAACAGTTATAGCTGTGGGAGAAACAAAGTATATTTTCGTCACCGGTGGTGTTGCCTCTTCTTTAGGAAAAGGGATCATCTCATCATCCATCGGTAAATTGCTGCAAGCAAGAGGTTATAATGTAACCATCCAGAAGTTTGACCCGTATATCAACATCGACCCGGGAACATTGAATCCTTATGAGCACGGAGAGTGCTATGTAACCGTAGACGGACACGAAGCCGACCTCGACCTGGGACATTATGAAAGATTTCTGGGAATACAAACGACTAAGGCGAACAACATTACTACAGGACGCATCTACAAAAGCGTCATCGACAAGGAACGTCGTGGAGATTATCTGGGTAAAACGATCCAAGTGATTCCTCACATCACAGACGAGATCAAACGGAATGTAAAACTGCTTGGTAATAAATACAAGTTTGATTTTGTAATCACTGAAATCGGTGGTACGGTAGGTGACATCGAATCACTCCCCTACCTCGAAAGTATCCGTCAGTTGAAATGGGAACTCGGTAAGAACGCTCTTTGCGTACACCTGACTTATGTTCCTTATCTTGCTGCCGCCGGAGAGTTGAAAACTAAACCGACTCAACACTCGGTGAAGGAGCTCCAAAGTGTGGGTATCCAGCCGGATGTACTGGTACTGCGTGCCGAACACCCGCTAAGCGACGGATTGCGTAAGAAAGTGGCACAATTCTGTAATGTAGACGATAAAGCCGTTGTGCAATCTATTGATGCGGAAACAATTTACGAAGTACCTATCCTGATGCAGGCGCAAGGGCTGGACAGCACTATCCTCGAAAAGATGGGACTGCCGGTAGGAGAAACTCCGGGACTCGGCCCATGGCGTAAATTCCTGGAACGTCGTCACGCTGCAGAGACAAAAGAACCGATCAATATTGCACTGGTTGGAAAATACGATTTGCAGGACGCTTACAAGTCTATCCGTGAAGCTTTATCGCAAGCGGGTACTTACAATGACCGCAAAGTGGAAGTTCATTTCGTAAACAGCGAGAAACTGACAGATGAGAATGTAGCTGAAGCTTTGAAAGGTATGGCGGGCGTAATGATTGGTCGGGATTCGGTCAACGGGGTATCGACGGCAAGTTTGTCGCTATCAAATATACACGTACACATGACATTCCGACTTTCGGTATTTGTCTGGGTATGCAATGTATTGCTATTGAGTTGGCACGCAACGTACTAGGATACGCAGATGCCAACTCACGTGAAATGGATGAAAAGACTCCGCACAACGTGATTGATATCATGGAAGAGCAGAAAGCAATCACCAATATGGGTGGTACGATGCGTCTGGGTGCTTACGAATGTGTATTGCAGAAAGGTTCGAAAGCATATCAGGCTTACGGACAGGAACATATTCAGGAACGTCACCGCCATCGCTATGAGTTCAACAATGATTATAAAGACCGATATGAAGCTGCCGGCATGAAATGTGTAGGTATCAACCCGGAATCGGATCTGGTAGAAATCGTTGAAATCCCGGACTTTGAAATGGTTTGTCGGTACACAGTTCCATCCGGAATATGGCAGTACGGTACTGAACCCTCATCCGTTGTTCGTGGCATTTGTGAAAGCTGCCATCGAAAACGAAAAAGCAACGGTGAACGGCTAACGATACGTGGTAAACAACCGGTAGTTTGTAATTTATATAATTTGTAATTAAAATAAGAATGGATAAAAACACCATCACAGGTCTCGTTCTGATAGGTATATTATTGGTAGGATTCAGTTTTTTGAGCCGTCCAAGCGAGGAACAGATAGCTGCGCAAAAGAAATACTACGATTCTATTGCCGTGGTACAGCAGCAGGAGGAAGCGTTGAAGGCTAAAACGGAAGCTGCACTGGCTAACAGTCAAAAAGAGGTGGCATCGGCTGCCGATTCTTCTGCTTTGTTTTTCAATGACTTGCATGGAACCGACTCTAAAATCAGCATCCAGAATAATGTAGCGGAAATCACTTTCACAACCAAAGGCGGACGTGTCTATTCAGCCATGCTGAAAGATTATATGGCACAAGACAAAAAGACGCCGGTCATGTTGTTCGACGGTGACGATGCTTCGATGAACTTCAACTTTTACAACAAGGCAGGAGCCATCCAGACCAAAGATTATTTCTTTGAAGCTGTGAACAAGACGGACAGTAGTGTTACAATGCGCCTGGCTGCGGATAGCGCAAGCTATATCGATTTCATCTATACGCTGAAACCGGATAGCTACCTGATGAACTTTGAAATCAAAGCGACAGGCATGGAAGACAAGTTGGCTAGTACTAAGTATGTGGACATCGACTGGTCACAACGTGCCCGCCAACTGGAAAAAGGATTCACTTATGAGAATCGTCTGTCGGAACTGACTTATAAAGTAACAGGTGACAATGTAGACAACTTGTCTGCTGCCAAAGATGACAGTCAGGATTTGCCGGGACGCATTGATTGGGTAGCTTTCAAGAATCAGTTCTTCTCGTCTGTATTTATCGCTGAACAGGATTTCGACAAGGTTTCCGTTAAGTCAAAAATGGAACAACAGGGAAGCGGATATATCAAAGATTATTCTGCTGAAATGAATACTTTCTTTGATCCGTCAGGCAAGGAACCGACAGAGATGTACTTCTACTTCGGTCCGAACCACTTCAAGACGCTGAAAGCGCTGGATAAAGGACGTGACGAGAAATGGGAGCTTCACCGACTGGTTTACCTGGGTTGGCCGCTGATCCGCTGGATTAACCAGTTTATCACGATCAACGTATTCGACTGGTTGTCCGGCTGGGGATTGAGCATGGGTATCGTTCTGTTGATTCTGACTATTATGGTGAAAGTGCTGGTTTATCCGGCTACCTGGAAAACGTACATGTCTTCTGCCAAGATGCGTGTATTGAAACCGAAAATTGATGAAATCAACAAGAAATATCCCAAGCAGGAAGATGCAATGAAGAAACAGCAGGAGGTGATGAGCCTTTACAGCCAATACGGGGTAAGCCCGATGGGTGGCTGTCTGCCGATGTTATTGCAGTTCCCTATCCTGATGGCTTTGTTTATGTTCGTGCCGAGTGCTATCGAACTGCGTCAACAGAGTTTCTTGTGGGCGGACGACCTTTCTACTTATGACGCTATCATCACATTCCCGTTCCATATCCCGTTCCTTGGCAATCACCTTAGCTTGTTCTGCTTGCTGATGACGTTGACAAACATCTTGAACACAAAGTACACAATGTCTATGCAGGATACCGGAGCGCAACCACAAATGGCGGCAATGAAATGGATGATGTATCTGATGCCGATTATGTTCTTGTTTGTCTTGAACGATTATCCGTCAGGTTTGAACTATTACTACTTCGTGTCAACGCTGATTAGTGTGGGTACTATGATTCTGCTTCGTAGAACGACTGACGAAACTAAATTGTTGGCTATTCTTGAAGCGAAAAAGAAAGACCCGAAACAAATGAAAAAGACCGGATTTGCTGCTCGCCTGGAGGCGATGCAAAAGCAACAAGAGCAATTGCAGCAGCAAAGACAGAATAAAAAATAAGGAGTAATTCCTGAATCATATTCTAAGAAAGCCGGACATCCTATTTTGGTTGCCCGGCTTTCTTTCTCTAAAAAATAAAATAGGATGAAAACTAAATATTCTTATAAACAAATCTGGACAATCTCCTACCCTATCCTAATCAGTCTGATTATGGAACAGATGATTGGTATGACGGACACTGCTTTTCTGGGACGTGTCGGAGAAATCGAATTAGGTGCTTCCGCCATTGCAGGTGTATATTACCTTGCCATTTTCATGATGGCATTCGGTTTCAGCATCGGTGCCCAGATATTAATTGCACGTCGCAATGGAGAAGGAAACTACAAGGAAATCGGACCCATTTTTTATCAGGGCATATATTTCCTGCTTGCCATGGCAGTGATTTTATTCACGTTCTCCATCGTATTTTCACCATATATTCTAAGGAATATCATTTCGTCACCACATATTTATGATGCAGCCGAAAGTTATATCCATTGGCGTGTGTACGGGTTCTTCTTCTCTTTTGTCATGGTGATGTTCCGCGCCTTCTTTGTAGGTACGACGCAGACCAAGACGCTGACTTTGAACTCTATTGTGATGGTACTTTCGAATGTGGTATTCAATTATATCCTGATTTTCGGAAAATTCGGTTTCCCGCAATTGGGAATTGCCGGTGCTGCTATCGGCTCTTCGCTGGCTGAAATGGTATCGGTGATTTTCTTTATCATCTATACCTGGAAACGGATTGACTGCAGGAAGTATGCATTGAATATACTGCCTAAGTTCCAAGGGAAAACACTGAAACGAATACTGAATGTTTCTGTGTGGACAATGATTCAGAACTTTGTTTCTTTGTCTACCTGGTTTATGTTCTTTCTATTTGTGGAACATTTGGGAGAGCGCTCTTTGGCAATCGCGAACATTATCCGAAACGTGTCGGGAATCCCGTTTATGATTGCAATGGCATTTGCATCCACCTGTGGTTCATTGGTCAGCAATCTGATCGGTGCAGGTGAACAGGATTGTGTACGGGGTACTATCAGGCAGCACATTCGCATTGGATATATATTTGTATTGCCAATTCTGATATTCTTCTGTCTATTTCCGGATCTGATCCTACGTATTTATACAGATATGCCGGATTTGAGAGCGGCATCCGTACCTTCACTGTGGGTACTATGCTCTGCCTATCTGGTACTGGTGCCTGCCAATGTTTATTTCCAATCGGTATCAGGTACAGGGAATACGCGGACTGCACTGGCTATGGAACTTTGTGTATTGGCTATCTACGTCACATACTCTGCATATTTCATCATGTACCTGCGGATGGACGTCGCATTTGCCTGGACAACGGAATGCGTATATGGTACTTTCACGCTGATGTTCTGCTACTGGTATATGAAGAAAGGAAACTGGCAGAAAAAGAAGATTTAAATCCTTTTTTCACTATCTTCGCAAGAAAATAAACATTTTATAAAATATATGAGACAAGCTAATTTATTTATGATGTCGGCAGCAATGTTGTTAGCTGCCTGCGGAGGAACCAAAGACGCAGGCAAAACAGATCAGGTGCTTATCGAGAAATCGGATATTAAGATCGAAGGGAAGCGCATGACTCCCGAAGCACTTTGGGCTATGGGACGTATCGGCGGATTCGCCGTATCGCCCGACGGAAAGAAAATTGCGTATACGGTAGCGTATTACAGTGTGCCGGAGAACAAGAGTAACCGCGAAGTATTTGTGATGAATGCAGACGGAAGCGAAAACCAGCAAATCACTCATACCCCGTATCAGGAAAATGAAGTGACATGGATTAAAGGAGGCACCAAACTTGCATTCTTAAGTAATGACAATGGAAGCAGCCAGCTTTATGAAATGAATCCGGATGGTAGCGGACGCAAGCAGCTGACCAACTACGACGGAGACATCGAAGGTTATTCCATTTCACCGGATGGCAAAAAGCTGCTGTTTATTTCACAAGTAAAGACGAAAGAAAGCACTGCTGATAAATATCCGGACCTGCCGAAAGCCACAGGTATCATCGTGACCGACCTAATGTACAAACATTGGGATGAATGGGTGACAACCGCTCCGCATCCTTTTGTTGCCGACTTCGACGGTAACGGTATTTCCAATATCGTGGATATCCTGAACGGCGAACCGTATGAAAGTCCGATGAGACCTTGGGGGAGTATCGAACAACTTGCCTGGAATACGACTTCGGATAAGGTGGCCTATACTTGTCGTAAAAACAGGACTGGAATATGCGATTTCCACCAACTCCGATATTTATATTTATGACCTGAACACGCAAAAAACGGAGAATATCACGGAAGAGAACAAAGGATACGACACCAATCCGCAATATTCACCGGACGGGAAGTATATTGCCTGGCAGAGCATGGAACGTGACGGATACGAAGCTGATCTGAACCGTCTGTTCATCATGAACCTGGAAACTGGCGAGAAGCGTTTTGTGAGTAAGGCATTCGAATCGAATGTAGATGCCTTTGTTTGGGGAGCAGATGCAAAAGTGATCTATTTCACAGGTGTATGGCATGGAGAATCACAAATTTATGCGCTTGACCTGGCAAATGATTCGGTAAAGGCTATTACTTCAGGGATGTATGATTACGAAGGGGTAGCTCTTTTCGGAGATAAGCTGATTGCGAAACGTCATTCAATGAGCATGGGTGATGAAATTTATACTGTGGCACTGGATGGCTCTACTACTCAACTGACGCAGGAAAACAAGCAGATCTACGACCAGTTGGAAATGGGTAAAGTGGAAGGTCGCTGGATGAAAACAACAGATGGCAAACAGATGTTGACATGGGTAATCTATCCCCCGCAGTTTGATCCGAACAAGAAATATCCGACTTTGCTGTTCTGTGAAGGAGGTCCGCAAAGTCCGGTAAGCCAGTTCTGGTCTTATCGCTGGAATTTCCAGATTATGGCAGCCAATGATTATATCATCGTTGCTCCGAACCGTCGCGGCTTGCCGGGATTTGGCGTGGAATGGAACGAACAGATCAGTGGTGACTACGGTGGCCAGTGTATGAAAGATTACTTCACTGCTATCGATGAAATGGCAAAAAAGAGCCGTATGTAGACAAAGATCGCTTGGGATGTGTAGGTGCCAGCTTCGGAGGATTCTCTGTATACTGGTTGGCGGGACATCATGACAAACGATTCAAAGCCTTCATCGCCCACGACGGTATCTTCAATATGGAAATGCAATATCTGGAAACTGAAGAAAAATGGTTTGCCAACTGGGATATGGGAGGCGCATACTGGGAAAAACAAAATCCGGTGGCACAACGTACGTTTGCCAACTCTCCTCACCTATTCGTAGAGAAATGGGATACTCCTATTCTCTGTATTCATGGAGAAAAAGACTACCGTATTCTGGCTAATCAGGCAATGGCTGCTTTTGATGCTGCCGTGATGCGTGGTGTTCCTGCAGAGTTGCTGATTTATCCGGATGAAAACCACTGGGTATTGAAACCGCAGAATGGAGTGTTATGGCAGCGCACATTCTTTGAATGGTTGGATAAATGGGTGAAGAAAGCTCCATCTAAATAAAATTTTACGTTAATTACATAGTAGAATAAACATAGTAAACTAAAAGAAGCCCCTGTTCTCAATCTTTTGAGTTCAGGGGCTTCTCCATTGCATTCATCAAAATCGGCTAAAATTATAAAAAAGTTCGCTAAATTTACTCCGAATAAATATTTTCAATTTCTACAATATACATCTTGTGGAAACCACCATGAGCACCACCGTACCACTTTTCCAATGATTCCTTATCCAGAAAACATTCCGGTTTGATAGCGTCAGCATAAAGTTTCTTACACTCCAGGCTCAAACGTGCCTGCTCGAACAGGACATTTCCTTTTTCTGTAAACACTGGCTTCAATCCGGTCTCTTTTACTTTATCTATATTACGTCCCGACTTAGAACCACAAATAGCGTGAATCTTCTTATTTTCTGCCCCTAAGAAAGAAAGAGTCAGGTGATCGTTCTCCTCTAAAAATTCATACGTATACCGTTCGGGACGGATAAAAACGAAAGCAACCGGTTTATTCCACAACCAGCCAATGCCACCCCAACTTGCTGTCATGGTGTTAAACTTCTCTTTTGTTCCGGCTGTAACCAGCATCCACTCTTTTCCAATCGCTTCGAAAAAGTTTTCTTTCAGGTCTTTTACTTCTAATTTCTTCATCTCTTTATTCGTAAATATGTATTCATAATTAGTTTATATAATAATTTAGGCACGGATTACACAGATTAACACGGTTACTTTGCAACAATAACAACACTAAAAACCGTGAAATCCGTACCTAGAAAAATAACGATTAATTCATAGCAGGTACTTATCTAATTATTTCTGTTTATTCAATTTCACAATCTCTCCCAAATAGGGAATCTCCACTGGAATCTTCCGTTTCTTTGCTTCTGCTGCAAAAACTTTCGGAGGATCGTGCAAAGGCTCGTCAGACAAGTCGAATGTGCCATAATGCATGGGAATGGTAAGACCTGCATGCATTTCTTCGGCAGCAGTCAAAGACTCGTAAGGCGATATATGATTGGGACGCATAAACCAGCGAGGTTTGTATGCACCGATACCTAACAAAGCATAATCCGGTGCTCCGAACAGATCGGGAATCTCACGAAAATGGCTGGAATAACCCGTATCACCACTATAATAAAGAGAAATCCCATTTCCTTGCAGCATAAAAGCTCCCCACAGTCGCTGGCCGCCATCGCGTACGGAACGTTTGCTCCAGTGTTGTGCCGGCAGAAACGTGATCTTCAATCCTTCATCTTCCATTTGTTGATACCATCCGGCTTCAATCACTTTCATTTCAGGGAACCATCCCTGAATCAGTTCACCGGTTCCCAAGCCGCAAAAGTTTCATTTGCGGGTTGTTCTTCAGTAAGCGGGCTATACTCTGTTTATCCAAATGGTCGAAATGGTCATGACTGACAAGTAGATAATCAATCCCTGTAAATATATCAGGATTAGCAGGAAATTCGCTCTGTCTTTTCACAAAAGGAATACTGCCGAACACCGGATCGAACATGATTCGCTTACCTGCTAATTGAAGAAAGAAAGAATTATGTCCGAGCCATATCAGAGAATCTCCTACCACCGCATCCAATGAGCGAAGATAACAAACTTTCGGGTCCCATTTCACCGTCTTCTTCTCTTTGCGTTGGGGATTGGGCGAAAGACGCCATTTCAACACGCTGCCCATCCCCGGACGGAAGCGATGCTGCCTGTTAAAAAAACGTCCGCGCACCATCGGATTTCCTCTCCAATAAGGGTTGACTGTCGCTAAACGTTCGTTTCTCCTAAAAAAACATATATGTTCACCCATTTTTATTTCCTGAATACGTATTTACAAACTTACTAAAAAATCTCGATTTACGATGAATAAGAGGAAACAAAAAATGTACCCCGGACACACTATCGGGGTACATTTACTTATAAAAAAATAAATATTATCCTTTTTTTAATAGAATGAGACTTCGTTAAGAGCAGTGCAAGCCATACAAAGGCAGTTGCCAGCCAAGAGCTGAAAGATTAATAACCATTATGACCGCACCCAATATCCATAAAATCAATAGCGACCATTTCAAACCTGTTCCCATTGGTGACCAATGGAATAGCTGGCGCAAGATGGTATACAAAAAAGCTCCTAATGGAATACCGATGAGGGCAACTCCGGCAATCGTACCCAGTAATGTCATCATAGGAGAGACAGAGGCAACCGGCATCCAGTCAATGGCAGGCAGCATCTGGTAAAGTAATGCTCCTCCGCTAACTGCCACGGCAATTGCTGCAAACACCAGCGCTACTAGTACAACGGCCAGTACGAACAAGACAGGGCAACAAAGAATGACAAGAGCTACCAGAAATATCTTAAAGAGAACAGCAGCAATGGAAACAAATACATCGCCTATCTTTTGAAGAAAGGTACGAGGTTTACCGGAGTTCACATAATTATTAACCCCATCTGCTACCCGTTCGAAGCCGTCTGTCACTGTTTTGCCAATATTCTCAATGGTTACCGCTTCTCCACGCATACTCAACTTTTCTGCGGCGGTACGGGCTTCCGGAATAACGAGCCATCCGATAATATAAAGGATAATCATCGGACAATAAGGCACAAACACCAGAATAATCATCAGGATACGCACCAATGTGATGTCCCAACCGAAGTAAGCTGCCAGTCCTGCCGCCACGCCTCCCAACAATTTATTATCCGGATCACGAAACCAGCGGCGTTGGGCAGAGGTTTGCGTACTTACTTGATTGGCGGACGATGTTTGTTCCGTTCTTTTCTGTGAGTCCATATCCTCATCAGCAATGCCAAAGTCTTCCGGTTTGCCGACACGAGCGATAATTTCTTCTACATCCGAAACTGTGATGACCTGTTTTCCTTCAGTTACTTTCTCTGCAAACAGTTCGGCAATACGCATCTCAATATCGTTTACGATCTCTTCCGCACCCTCCTGTTTACGAAAGTAATGTTTCAAATTAGACAGATAATTGTCTAACAGTCGGTAGGCATCGTCATCTATATGATAGACAATTCCTCCTAAATTTATGGTCAATGTCTTTTTCATTTTTATTTCTTCTTTTTCGGATTATCTATTGGCAATATGATTCACTGTATCATTGAGTTCTTTCCAGGAAATTTCAAGCTCTCCCAAAAAGACTTCTCCTTGTTCGGTGAGTTTATAGTACTTGCGGGGAGGTCCCTGGGTAGATTCCACCCATTCATAACTTAACAGGTCGTCATTTTTCAGACGGGTAAGCAACGGATACAAGGTGCCTTCCACTACAATCAGTTGGGCTTCTTTCAATTTCTGAATAATATCAGAAGCATAAGCAGGCTCCTTGTGCAGCAAAAGCATGATGCAATATTCAAGCATGCCTTTCCTCATCTGTGATTTTACATTGTCTACTTTCATTATTCACTTCTTTTAGATGCACAAATATATGCATTACTTAAGTACCTTGCATTACAAAGTACTATAAATTAATAATAATTAAAACATTAGAGACTCTCCACCTTATTATAAAAAGAAATAATGGCTATATTTGTGCCCGTTAAACCAAGAAATAGAAAGTACGTATGTTTACAATTCGAAAAGCAACGGTAGCCGATTACGAGCTTATTCATATGATGGCAAAGGAGGTATTCCCCGCCACTTACAAGGATATTTTATCTCCTGAACAACTGGATTATATGATGGACTGGATGTATGCTCCTTCCAATGTGCGCAAACAAATGGAGGAAGAGGGACATGTGTACTCCATTGCTTATAAAGAGAATGAACCATGCGGATACGTTTCCATTCAACAACAGGAAAAGATGTATTCCATCTTCAGAAAATCTATGTTCTCCCCCGCTTTCAGGGTACGCATTGCGGCAGTTTCTTATTTAAGGAAGCAATCAAGTGTATCAAAGAGATGCACCCGGAACCTTGTCTGATGGAGCTCAACGTAAATCGTAATAATAAGGCTTTGCAGTTTTACGAGCACATGGGAATGAGAAAGTTGCGGGAAGGTGATTTCCCGATTGGTAACGGGTATTATATGAATGATTATATTATGGGACTGGATATTTGATATACCAAAATGCCCCGGAACAAATATTATAAATGTTCCGGGGCATTTTGGTTATTTAGTTAATGACAGGATTCTATTTCGCTACACGTTCCAGCCATTTTACCATTGAAAGCATTACAATCATAGAAGCACCTGTTGCGCCTACAAATACTAACCAGCAAGCCCAAATAGGAACAGTTGTATAAAGAATACCACCGATAAACAGCAGTGAATTACCCACAGCTGTTGCAGCCAACCAGCAACCTTGCATTAATCCCTGCAAATGAGGAGGAGCCACCTTAGATACAAACGATAATCCCAGAGGAGAAATGAACAATTCGGCAACCGTAAGAATGAAATACAGACCGATCATAATCCACGGAGTCACACGAATAGCATTGATTTCAGCAGCACTCATAGTACCCAACACCTCTTTCGAAGGCAATGTAAAGGAGAATACCATCAAGAATACATACGCTAATGCGGCAATACCCATACCGATGGCAATCTTCATCGGAGTAGAAGGTTCTTTACCATTCTTTTTCATTGAGCCGAACATCCACATGATAAATGGAGTCAGGAATACAACGAAGAACGGATTAACGCTCTGGAATATTTCAGCTCCCTTGATCTGCGTAAAGCCTAAGTCGATATTAATCACACTCAAGTCCACATAGTCACGGGCAAAATAAGTCAAAGAATAACCATTCTGGTGGAAAGATAACCAGAAGAAAATAACAACACCGAATACTGCAAACAAAGCATAGATACGTTGTTTGATTTCAGTAGCGCTCATTTGGATTTCTTCCTTATTCACAGTCGCAGTACCTTTACTGGTTTCCAATTTAGTCGCAGGATCCGGGAAGCGTTTCTTATTTGCCATATAAATAATCAGCGAAACAAGCATAGCACCAATAGCAGCCATAAAAGCATACTGAAAACCACGGTTAAACACATCAAGGTAGTTATTAACAAACATACCCATATCTGTTACAGGAGTCCCGTCAAGAACAACACTCTTAGCCAAAGTTGTCAGATTCTCCATTGCCTGTGGAGCCATATCATTTCCTTTTTCTAAATATTGATGGCACAATTCAGGTAAAGTGGCATCATAATCAAAATTGTTCACCTTCAGCCACCAGTTGCGTACACCGATAGCAATAAACGGTGCAAAAACAGCACCGATATTAATAAACATATAAAATATCTGGAAACCGGCATCACGAAGATTGGAATATTTAGGGTCATCGTACATCTGGCCTACCAAAGCCTGCAGATTTCCTTTAAATAAACCATTACCAAAAGCAATCACCAAAAGTCCGAAACAGGTTAATCCCAAGTAAAGAGCCATACTAGGAACAGGAGTCGGAGTTGGAATGGCAATAATCAAATAACCGATAGCCATTAATATCAGCCCTACTATAATAGTGCCTTTAAAATTTTTCGTCTTATCAGCAATAACACCTCCCGCCAAAGCTAAAATATAAATGGAAGCATAGAACGCGGAATAAATGTATCCGGTAGTTGTCTCGGACAATCCAAATTTCGCTGAAATAAACAATGTCAAAATCGCCATCATAATATAGAAGCCAAAACGCTCTCCCCATATTAGCTAAAGCTGCAGCAATCAGACCTTTAGGGTGTTTACTGAACATAGATATAAGTTTTTAGAATTAATAATTGATTGAATTAAATAAATATTTCTTGCAAATATATACTTTTTCTTGAGTTTTTGCACAATAATTTGTTAAACTACTCCTCAAATAAACGACAAATTTCCGCTCTGGATTCACGAATCAAATCTTCCGGAGCTATTTTTATCTGAAGTCCACGCACACCGGCACTTATATAAATATACGGAAATTTCCGGCATGTTTCATGGATATAAGTAGGGAAATGCTTCTTCATGCCGATCGGCGAACAACCTCCCCGGATATATCCGGTAAGTGGCAGAAGTTCTTTTTACGGGAATCAAATCACACTTCTTATTACCCGATGCTTTAGCTGCCAGTTTCAAGTCAACTTCATGTTCTCCCGGAATGACACAGACAAAATATCCGCTTTTATCGCCATGCAGGACAAGCGTTTTAAAGACCTGCTCGATGTTCTCTCCTAAACTTGCTGCCACATGAACAGCACTCAAGTCGTTTTCATCTACTTCGTAGGGAATTAATTCATAGGCTATCTTAACCTTATCTAACAGCCGTGCGGCATTTGTTTTATTGATTTTCATTTTCGTTGTATTTATACTTTCTATATCTGATAAATAAAGAATATGATATGATAAGTGCCAACTCATCGAAATTGTCCGATAAGTTGGCACTCTATGATTTAAATTAGAGACCCAGCTCTTCGCGAAGAAACTTAGGTGTATATCCTTTAGGGCTCTTCGCAACCTCTTCCGGCGTTCCGTAACTTAAGAGTTCTCCCCCACCCTTACCACCTTCAGGGCCCATATCGATAAGGTAATCCGCCATTTTTATCACATCCAGATTGTGTTCGATGACGATAACCGTATTCCCTTTATCTACAAGCTTATTCAGTACTCCCATCAGTACACGGATATCTTCGAAATGAAGTCCCGTAGTCGGTTCATCAAGAATATAAAGAGTTTTTCCCGTATCACGTTTTGAAAGCTCCGTTGCCAGTTTCACACGCTGGCTCTCTCCGCCGGAAAGAGTGGTAGAAGATTGTCCCAACTTTATATATCCGAGTCCGACATCCTGCAATACTTTTATCTTATTCAAGATTTGCGGCACGTTTTCAAAGAATTCTACGGCACGGTTGATTGTCATATCCAACACATCGGCTATCGACTTTCCCTTGAAACGGACTTCCAGTGTTTCCCGGTTATAACGTTTACCGTGACAAACCTCACAAGGCACATATACGTCAGGAAGGAAGTTCATTTCAATCGTCTTATAACCGTTTCCCGTACAGGCTTCACAACGTCCACCCGAAACATTAAAGGAGAAACGTCCCGGCTTGTAACCGCGAATCTTAGCTTCCGGCAGCCCTACAAACAGATTACGGATATCAGAGAACACACCGGTATAGGTAGCAGGATTGGAGCGTGGCGTACGTCCCAAAGGTGATTGATCGACATTCACTACCTTATCGATATTTTCCAATCCTTCAATCGAATCGTATTCCAAAGGATCCTGCAAAGAACGGTAGAACTTCTGCGACAGAATCGGTTGCAGAGTTTCATTAATCAAAGTAGATTTTCCGCTTCCCGATACACCTGTCACGCAAATTAGTTTTCCTAACGGAAACTCTACATCAACATTTTTCAGATTATTACCCTTCGCGCCTCTCAACCAGATAGATTTTCCATTCCCTTTCCGACGTTTAGCAGGGATTTCTATCTTCATTTTTCCGTTCAAGTATTGCGAAGTCATCGTATCGGTCTTGAGCATCTCCTGGGGAGTTCCTGCAAAAACAACCTCTCCACCGAGACGTCCGGCTTTTGGTCCCATATCGATGACATAGTCAGCAGCCAGCATCATATCCTTATCATGTTCCACCACAATTACGGAGTTTCCCATGTCACGGAGTTCTTTCAAGGAATTGATAAGACGTAAATTATCACGCTGATGCAGACCGATACTCGGCTCGTCGAGAATATAAAGCACATTCACCAATTGAGAACCAATTTGTGTAGCCAAACGGATACGCTGACTCTCACCACCAGAAAGACTAACAGAGCTACGATTCAATGCCAGATAATCCAGACCGACGTCCAGCAGGAACTTCAAACGTGTACGAATCTCTTTCAGAATCTCCACTGATATTTTCTTCTGCTTATCGGAAAGGAACTCATCTACCTTCATCAACCAGTCGTACAACTCGTTGATATCCATATTCGCCAACTCATTGATATTCTTATCATGGATACGGAAATGCAAAGCTTCCTTATTCAAACGAGCCCCTTTACATTCGGGACAAACCGTTGTTTTGGCAAATTGTTCCGCCCATTTCTGTGCTGTTGCAGAAGCATCTTTTTCCTGCAACATCTGAATATACTTCACCACCCCTTCGTAAGTGACAAAGTAATCGGAGGAAGTACCGATCAGCGAGCTCTTGATTTTAATCCGATCGTCAGAACCGTACAAGACTTCATCAATCGCATCATCCGGCAATTCCTTTATCGGAGTTTTCAGTGTTGCATCGTATTTTTCCAACAAAGCACCGATTTGCCAGAAGATCATAGCATTTTTATATTTTCCCAAAGGTGCTATGGCTCCTTCATAAATGGATTGTTCACAGTCGGGAATCACTTTATCCACATCAATCTGATTGACTACTCCCAGCCCTTACACTTCGGACATGCCCCTTGCGGTGAATTGAATGAGAAGTTATGCGGAGCCGGTTCACGATAAGACAATCCGGTGACAGGACACATCAGTCGCTTACTATAATGACGGATACTTTCCGTTTGTGCATCCAGAATCATCAACAAGCCGTCTCCCTGACGCATAGCCGTCGCTACACTCTGTTTCAAGCGCCGGTCGTCTTTCTCTGCAACCACTAATTTATCGATAACCACTTCTACATCGTGGTTCTTATAACGGTCGAGTTTCATACCATGAGTAATTTCACGCACTTCACCGTCTACCCGAACATAGAGATATCCTTTTTACGTATTTGCTCAAAAAGCTCCCTATAATGTCCCTTTACGTGTACGAATTAAGGGAGCCAACAAATAGATTTTCTTTCCTTTATAATCTTTCAGAATCAAATCCAGAATCTGCTCTTCGGTGTATTTCACCATTTCTTCCCCCGACAGATACGAATAAGCGATTCCCGCACGGGCATACAACAAACGGAGATAATCGTAGATCTCGGTAGTTGTTCCTACCGTAGAACGGGGATTTTTATTCGTCGTTTTCTGTTCAATAGAGATCACCGGGCTCAAGCCGGTTATTTTATCAACATCCGGACGCTCCAGATTGCCCAAGAAGTTGCGGGCATACGCTGAAAAGGTTTCAATATAGCGACGCTGTCCTTCTGCAAATATCGTATCAAACGCCAAAGAAGATTTTCCACTACCACTCAATCCGGTAATCACAGTCAAGCTATTACGGGGAATCTCGGCATCAATATCCTTCAAATTATGTACGCGCGCACCATACACATTAATATATTCTGTTTCCTGCATATTCATATCCTTCCATAAATGTTGCAAAATTAATGTTTCCGCCCGAAATATGCTCCTAAAAAAGCACAATATTATTTTCTTAACTCAAATCTTATGAAGATATAGGGCATTATTTGTACCTTTGTTCCTTGATTTCAAGAACCAATAGTTATAATTTGATGAAACCGATAAACCGAATATTCTTATTTCTGCTTTTTATAAGCGTTTCATACGCTATCAGTTATGCACAGGAAAACCAATCTTATTTCTTGCATACCATCGAAAAAGGACAAAGTTTATACTCTATATCCAAGATGTACAATGTCACAACGTCAGACATCATACGTCTGAATCCTGGTTGTGACGAAAAAATCTATGCCGGACAGACCATCAAAATCCCTACTGGGAAAGAAAGCCAGAAGGGAGAAACATTCCATACGATTCAAGCCGGAGAAACATTGTACAAACTGACAACGATGTATAATGTGTCCGCCAAAGATATTTGTGAAGCAAACCCAGGTTTGAGTGCCGAGAATTTCCGTATCGGACAAGTTATTCTGATTCCGCAGAAAAAAAAAGAAGAGCAAACTGCTACTGCAACTCAAACGCCTACCGAACAGACCACCATTCAAGGTCCTGTCGTTCCGAGATGCAAAGATATGCATAAGGTAAAGCGCAAAGAGACTATATTCAGCGTGAGCCGTGAATACGGAATCAGCGAGCAGGAGTTGATTGACGCTAACCCGGAACTGAAAAAAGGCATGAAAAAGGGACAATTTCTTTGCATCCCCTACCCGGCAGCAACCACCGTACAACCTACACAGAAAGAAGATCCATACGCTGTTCCTCCCAGCAATAGCGAGCTTTTCCGCAAAAGTAAAGAGACTCCCCAAAAGCTGTCTACCATTAAGGCTGCTTTATTGTTGCCTTTCCAGGAAGACAAACGCATGGTGGAATATTACGAAGGTTTCCTGATGGCAGTAGACAGTCTGAAACGTACGGGCATTTCTCTTGATCTATATGTATATGATTGCGGAAAAGAGGTTTCTACATTAAATACGATTCTTGCCAAGAACGAGATGAAAAGTATGAATATCATCTTCGGTCCGATGCACCAGAATCAAATAAAGCCATTGTCAGACTTCGCGGAGAAGAACGATATACGCCTGGTGATTCCTTTCTCTCAAAAAGGAGAAGAGGTATTCAACAACCCAGCTGTTTATCAGATCAATACGCCTCAATCTTATTTATATTCAGAAGTTTACGAGCACTTCACCCGTCAATTTCCCAATGCAAACGTTATCTTCATCGAACCGTCGAGTGCTGACAAGGAGAAAGCGGAATTTATCAGCGGCTTGAAACAAGAGTTGAAAAGCAAAGGAATTCCTATGAGAACCGTCAGTGAAAGCGCAACTAAAGAAACGTTGAAAGCAGCGCTCCGCAGTGATAAAGAAAACATCTTTATTCCGACATCAGGCAACAACGTCTTACTAATTAAGATACTTCCTCAACTGACGCTGTTAGTCAGAGAGAATCCTGCAGAGAATATTCATCTGTTCGGCTATCCGGAATGGCAGACTTACACGAGAGATCATTTGGAAAACTTCTTTGAATTGGATGTATATTTCTATTCTTCATTCTATACGAATACGTTGTTCCCGGCAGCTGTGCAGTTCACCAACGCTTATCATAAATGGTATAGTAAAGATTTGGCAAGCAAATACCCCAATTACGCAATGCTTGGCTTCGACACCGGTTTCTTCTTCTTGAAGGGATTATCGCTCTATGGCTCGGAACTGGAAAACAATCTGCCTAAAATGAACCTGACTCCCATCCAGACCGGATTCAAATTCGAGCGCGTGAACAACTGGGGAGGATTTATTAATAAAAAAGTGTTCTTCATACGTTTCACTAAGAATTTTGAATTAGTAAAACTTGACTTCGAATAATACGAAAATGATAAAGATAAAACCATTTTTGATTGCAACACTCCTACTTACAGGATTTGCCCTTCCTGCTGTCGCTCAAATCGGAGAAGCACGAAACAATTTATCGGTAGGTATCAATGGAGGTGTCAATTTAAACAGTGTTTCTTTCACTCCCAGCATCAAGCAAAATAGCTTGATGGGAATTACCGGAGGGTTGACGGCACGTTATATATCCGAGAAGTATTTTGCCATGATTTGTGGTGCACAGGTCGAGTTGAATGTCTCGCAACGAGGCTGGGACCAATTGTTTGAAACGGTATCATTGGACGATAACGGATATGAAGTCACCTCGAAGGATCCGAGCAAAACTTATACCCGCAAAATGACCTATATTGATATTCCTTTTCTAGCCCATCTTGCTTTCGGACGAGACAGAGGATTACAATTCTTTGTTCATGCAGGTCCTCAAATCAGCTTTCTGATAAGCGAATCGGAAACAATAAAAGGTATTGATATGAACACCTTATCCAATACACAGAAAGCCGTATACGGAGTTAAGATTCAGAATAAATTCGACTACGGTATTGCCGGTGGCGGCGGTGTAGAACTTAGAACAAAGAAAGCCGGCAGCTTCATCGTTGAAGGCCGTTACTACTTTGCGCTGTCCGACTTTTACAGCACCACAAAGAAAGACTATTTCGCCCGTGCAGCGCATGGAACAATTACCATAAAGCTCACGTATTTATTTGATTTGAAGAAATAACCCCTCTTTCAAGGAGGAAGAGATTAAAACCTCTTATTTATAAACAAAATCCCATTCATAACGAACTAAAAAATCCCCACTAACTTAAACGAATTAGCGGGGATTTCTATTTCTGGGGACTTTAGTCCTTTTTATCTTAATCTATCCGCAGCCTTTACCATCACCTCATCACGTCCGATAGCACGAACAGCCAATATATTCAGAATAATGGAAACAAGCGGCAAACACAAAGCCCACCCCACCCGAAACATATTCGCATCATTTTTCAATGCAAAATAGAAAGCAAGGGCAGCAATGTAATAACCTACTAATAATAAGCTATTGAAAATTGTCATGCGAATCTGCAACATACGGTTCTTATACAAAAGATAGTAGCCACAGCCACGATGGTACTAAGCATCAGAATCCCGAATAACCCCCATGTAGACTGAAAAGCGTCGTTTATTTCCAATCCTAATGCCTTAAAAGGATGTTCGCCCATTGTATCAATGAAGTAACCTATCGGCATACACATAGCTGTAATCAGTAATCCTGCAACAATCAATAAATAAACAGTTTGAATTCGTTGAATCATAAGTATTCTAAATAGTAGTTGAGTTAAACAATAATAGCCAAGCAATAAGGAGTAGGGATAATCATCCCACTTACTACTTGACTATCAAATTCTTCGTCAGAAAATAAATTACTGAAGTTTTTCTTTCTCCTTAGCCGGATTTCTATAATATATTTTCCCTTCGATGTATTCTTGCGTAGCAATCAAGTCCGGTTTCGGCAATTTCTCATAATAACGAGAAATTTCGATTTGCTCTCTATTTTCAAACACTTCTTCCATGTTGTCAGTATAAGAAGCAAACTCTGCCAATTTCTTTGAAAGATCGTTTTTGATTTCTACACTGATCTGATTAGCACGCTTACCAATAATGGCAACAGTTTCATAAACATTACCTGTATCAGCACAGAGTTCCATCATGTCACGGGTTACTGTTGTAGCAGGAGCATTCGTTTTTTGTAGTCCATAAATCTATTTAAATTTAGTCTTTAATTACTTTCTGTGATTCATTGAATATTTTCTCAGCCTCTTTCAGGTATTTACTTTCCGGAAACTCATTCTTAAAAGCATAATATTCATCTATCGTTTCACGGTAACGATCCATTTTCTTATCTTCCACGCTATAGATAGCCATTTCGTGTCTTGCACGCAGAACCAAAATGGAAAGTTCTTCACGATAATCAGTATAAGGATAATCCTTCAATGCATTTTGAGCTGTGATTACACAAGACTCATAGTTATTACCCAGATAGTTACCCAGATTATAATACAACTTTGCAGAATAGAGTTCTTTCAACACCAGTTTATCCTGCAAAGCAAAAAATCATATCTTGTGCTTCCTGCTTCTTGGTACTGTTCGGGAAATATTCCATGAACATCTGCAATTGCTGGATAGCCTGATAAGTGCTTGATTGATCCAAACGTGGTTCCGGAGTATCCAGAAATAAAGCCTTACCTGCATGAAAACGTGCCAATTCGGTAAAAAGTACCACGAGGATATGTATTGAAATAGGTAATAAATGTCTGGGCTGCTGTCTGATAATCTTTCTGATTATAGTAGCTCATTCCCAACATATACAAAGACTCTTCCGCTTTATCGGTTCCTTTCAGAATGGTTATCAACTCATTCAGCAACGTAGCTGAACGATTATACTGTCCCTTCGCAAAATAGTTTTTGGCGGCTTCGTACTTGTATTCGTAATCGGTGCTTTTCAGCAATTTATTGTACTCTCCACATGATGTCAGAGTAGCCGCCGCAAGCAAAGTTATAATGATATTTTTCTTCATCCTATTTAAAAATAATGCGCAAAGTTACTTATTCGCTGGGAATTTAGCAATTAATCTGTGTTTTTTAATACATAAAAGGCGTTAAACATCGACAAAAGGAGAGAAAATGACGTCGAATTACAAACGACAAACTATAAACAGCAGATTATAAACGAATCACAATAGTGACGGTATGTGTTCGGGATAGTAACGGTATCGTTGGCATATACCGTCGCTATCTTCACCGGATAGCGTCACTATATTTTAGTAAAAACGGTAAGCAATTGCGTTGTCCTTGAATTGGATAACACAACTGTTTACCGTTCATTATTTATTGCTCACTGTTATATCTACAGCTTATACAAATCACTTGCAGCCAGTAAATCGACTTTCTTTTCTTTCAATACCTCGATACATTTATCCAGATTGCTGGGGCGAATTACCACATTTGCAATATTGTTATTGGCAAACGAATACATATATTCAATAAATACACCCTCGTCTGATAAATATCCCAGCACTTTTGCCAAAGCACCCGGTATATTGGGACAGCTTATACCTACTACATCAGTCACATTCACTGCAAAATGATTATCTTTTAAAGCTTTGTATGCTCTATCCGGATCGGATACAATTCCACGCAAAATACCAAAATCAGCATTTTCGGCAATGCACAAAGCAGAAAGATTGATATTTTCTTTCGCCAGCACTTCAGTCACTTCCGTCAAACGGCCTGACTTATTTTCCAAAAAAATAGAAAGTTGTTTTGCTACCATATTTATTAAAGTATTAAGTAATAAGTATTAAGTAACAAGCATTAGGTATTAGGTAACAAGTATTACCGTAGTTCCAAGATCACCCGCATGGTCAATACTTAATACTTATTACCTAATACTTATTTACATTTTTCTGTTATCAATTACACGTTTCGCTTTACCTACGCTACGCTCAATGCTGCGAGGCTCTACCAGTTTCACGTTGACTCCCAATCCGAGTACGCTTTGCAAACGTCCTCCCAGCTTCTTCTTCAAAGCCAGCATTTTGTTGATCTCATCCGAATAGAATTCCGGGCGTACTTCAACCTGGAGCTCCATCGTATCGGTATTATTTTCACGACCCACTATCAACAAATAATGCGGTTCAAATTCTGCCATTTCAAGGATAACGGATTCAATCTGTGTCGGGAATACGTTTACACCACGGATAATCATCATATCATCACTGCGTCCCAAAATACGATCCATACGTACTAATGTACGACCGCAAGAACATTTATCATGATGCAAGGCAGTCAAATCACGCGTACGGTAACGGAGCAATGGCATACCCTCTTTAGTTAAATGAGTAAATACCAGTTCGCCCGTTTGTCCCGGTTCAACCGGTTGCAAAGTATTCGGATCGATAATTTCCGGGAAATAATGGTCTTCATTCAAGTGAGTGCCGTTCTGACATTCGCACTCGTAACCGACACCCGGTCCGGCAATTTCACTCAACCCATAAATATCGTATGCTTTGATTCCCAGTTTCTCTTCAATCTCATGACGCATATTTTCCGTCCAGGGTTCCGCACCGAACGCACCGACTTTCAGTTGAAATTCTTCACGTGGCAAACCGGAATCTTTGATTGCATCTGCCAGGTAAAGCGCATAAGAAGGAGTGCAACAAAGCACTGTCGATCCGAAATCATGCATCAAGGTAATCTGTTTTTCAGTGTTGCCACTGGACATCGGAATAACAGAAGCACCGATATTTTCAGCTCCTGCATGTGCTCCCAATCCGCCCGTGAACAGTCCGTATCCATAAGATACCTGAAAAACATCAGAACGCCCCGCTCCATAAGCGGTAAAAGCACGTGATATACATTCCGCCCATGTAGACAAGTCCTTACGGGTATATCCGACAACCGTCGGCTTTCCGGTCGTTCCGGAAGAGGCATGAATACGTACAATCTGGCTCATCGGCACGGCACAAAGTCCGAACGGATAATTATCTCTTAAATCATGTTTCGTGGTAAACGGCAGTTTTACAATATCATCGATACTATTGATATCATCGGGAGTTATTCCCATTTCCTGCATCTTCTTTCGATAGAAAGGAGTGTTGTGATAGACGTAATCTACAATTTTCTTGAGTCGTATGCTTTGAATCTTGCGAAGACTTTCGCGGTCCATACACTCAATGCTCTCATTCCAAATCATGTGTTTCTGGTATTACTAGTTGTATGAATCTGTTTTTTGATATTAATATGTTGCAAAGTAAAGGATTTATTTGGAAAAATGATTTGTTATCTCGATTATTTTACCGAATATTGCTCCACTTTTTAGGATTTAACTATGAATTATGAACTAACATCAGCTTATAAACCTACCGGAGATCAGCCGGAAGCTATAGCACAACTTACTGAAGGGGTCCTTCAGGGAGTTCCCTGCACAGACTTTATTGGGAGTGACCGGGTCGGGAAAAACATTTACCATTGCCAATGTGATCGCCAATATCAACAAACCTACGTTGATTTTGAGCCATAACAAGACATTGGCTGCCCAGCTCTATAGTGAGTTTAAAGGTTTTCTTCCCCAATAATGCGGTAGAATATTACGTTTCTTACTATGACTATTATCAGCCGGAGGCCTATCTCCCGAACAGTGATACATATATAGAGAAAGATCTCGCCATCAATGACGAAATCGACAAGCTCCGACTCTCTGCCACTTCCGCCCTACTCTCCGGAAGAAAAGACGTGGTAGTGGTTTCTTCCGTATCTTGTATCTACGGTATGGGAAATCCTTCGGACTTCTACAAAAATGTCATTGAAATAGAACGGGGACGGATGATGGACCGCAATGTCTTTTTACGTCGTCTGGTAGACAGCTTGTATGTCCGCAATGATATTGACTTGAACCGTGGAAATTTCCGCGTTAAAGGTGATACTGTGGATATCTATCTGGCTTATACCGACAATCTGCTCCGTGTCACCTTCTGGGGGATGAAATTGACGGTATCGAAGAGGTAGACCCTATCACAGGAGTCACTATCGCACCATTTGACGCCTATAAGATTTATCCGGCCAACCTGTTCATGACTACCAAAGAGGCTACTCTCCGTGCTATTCATGAAATAGAGGATGATTTGACCAAGCAAGTAGCTTTCTTCGAATCTATCGGCAAGGAATACGAGGCCAAACGATTGTATGAGCGAGTAACTTACGATATGGAAATGATTCGGGAATTGGGACATTGTTCCGGAATTGAGAATTATTCCCGTTATTTCGACGGCCGTGCTGCCGGCACCCGTCCTTATTGTCTGCTCGATTTCTTTCCGGATGATTTTCTGATTGTCATTGACGAAAGCCATGTAAGTGTACCTCAAATCCGTGCAATGTACGGAGGAGACCGTGCGCGAAAAATCAATCTTGTGGAATATGGTTTCCGATTGCCTGCCGCTATGGACAACCGCCCGTTGAAATTTGAAGAGTTTCAGGAGATGGCAAAACAAGTAATCTACGTCAGTGCCACACCGGCAGATTATGAACTGATTCAGTCTGAAGGTATCGTCGTGGAACAGGTGATTCGTCCTACCGGTCTGCTTGATCCTGTCATCGAAGTGCGCCCGAGCCTTAATCAGATTGACGACTTAATGGAAGAAATCCAGCTCCGCATTGAAAAGGAAGAACGCGTACTCGTCACCACACTAACCAAACGAATGGCAGAAGAACTGGCAGAGTATCTTCTTAATAATAATGTGAGATGTACCTATATCCATAGTGATGTCGACACACTGGAACGTGTGAAGATTATGGATGATCTCCGGCAAGGAGTTTATGACGTACTTATCGGGGTCAACCTGCTCCGTGAGGGACTCGATCTTCCGGAAGTGTCGCTCGTTGCTATTCTTGATGCCGACAAAGAAGGATTCCTCCGCTCCCACCGTTCACTGACGCAAACCGCAGGACGTGCTGCCCGTAATGTAAACGGTCAAGGTAATCATGTATGCGGACAGGATGACGGATAGTATGAAACTGACGATTGACGAAACGAACCGTCGCCGCGAAAAGCAGTTGGCATACAATGAGGCAAACGGAATTACCCCGCAACAGATTAAAAAGGCCAGAAACTTGTCTGTATTCGGTAATGCAAAAAGGCAGATGAGCTGTTGAAAGAAAGACATGCTTATGTAGAACCTTCTACTCCGAATATCGCAGCAGATCCGATAGTGCAGTATATGAGTAAAGCGCAGATGGAAAAGAGTATCGAGCGTACCCGCAAACTGATGCAGGAAGCAGCCAAGAAACTTGAATTTATCGAAGCCGCACAATATCGTGACGAATTATTGAAACTGGAGGACTTGATGAAAGAGAAATGGGGATAAAATTTCCCCTTTGTTCACTTATTATAGCCTGATTGCTAAGGGCTGAAACTCTTAACAAACCTGTAACTTCGCATTTAGTCTATTAATTAGTGTTATAAAAACACCAATTAAGGGCTGATAATTTGCAAAGTTACCGGAATCCCGTATCTTTGCACTGTGTTTTTCATAGTATTAGATTTAAGGTTAACAAAGGTTGGAGCAAGGCGTTGCTCCTTTTTTTATGTCTATACGTCACCTTCAATGAAAAATATAAAATTGAAAAGACATAATGTACCACTCTCTAAAGCATAAATTAAGGAGGATTGCAGATATAGACTGATCGTTCATTACGACTGAATCTATTCATGCAATCCTCCCATTTCTTATAGTTGGATTATTCCTACTTCAAGCGATGATAAATCAAAGAGCCTTCTCTATGGCATTTTTAATCAACGGTTCCATAATATCATATCCTTCACTGTTCGGATGTACTCCGTCTTTTGTATATTGAGGATTCAAGGCCTGATTTTCGTCAACCACCATTGCCTTGTAATAATTAACAAACGGAATTTTATTTGCTTTTGCATAAGCCTCTATCCGATCATTTAAAGATTTAATTTTCTGCGGAACATCTTTTATTTCCATTCTCCACTTAAATGCAGCAGCAGGCAATACGGAAGTCAAAATTACTTTTATTTTATTTGCTTTTTGCCAGTTCCGCCATAGAAACAATGTTTCCGAATGTATAATCTTCATTATACGCTTGTGTATTTTCAGCGACATCATTTGTTCCGGCATTAATCACCACTAAAGCAGGTGAAAGATTAATCACATCTTCCCGAAAACGTAACAAGAATTGATAAGAAGTCTGCCCACTGATTCCACGGCCAATGTAACCATTTGATTTGAAGAAGTCCGGATGAGTCCTTACCCAACCTTCAGTAATGGAATTTCCCATAAAAACAACCCGTTTATCTTTTTTTGTCGCTTGCGGAAGCGCAGCATTTTGTTTTGAATAACGAGCTAAATTTGCAAAATCCTTTTTCTGTGCATAGCTCTCTCCTATCGAGAAACTCAAGCAAACAACAGCCAATAATATCCATTGGCCCCATCTTCTTTTATTCATGTTTATATTAAGTATTAGTAATATTATATTTCATGCAAAGATAAAAAGAAAAGCGATGCACTATACTTTGTATGGCCATTTTTTGTGCATTTCCATGCCATAATGTGCTGATAAATGTCAGACGGGAGAGATTTTTTCTGCATATTTGTTATTGTTTTCAGTTTTCCTGCAAAAAAATACGCCATACGCGGGGAGCTTCTAAACTCATCGGTTCTTTTCAGTTGGTTTCGGTTCTAAATAGTCATATACGTTCGCATATTAATAACCTTTCTTTGGGGAAGCAAAAAAGTTAGAGGCTCCATTTGCTTGAAACAAAGCCTCTGAATGTATCAAACGGAGGCTCTGCCGCATGAGTTTAGAGCCTCCATTTGGGGATAAAAAAGCGCCTTTTGCCGAACGCATAGTGGAACGCTCTCCAAAGGCAGATAACTCGCTATATGGCAGCCGGTTACACCTACCTAAAAAAGTCCCCCTTGAACACTTACCGGTATTATTATAAATATATAAATAATAAACTATATATTAAAATATATAGTTCGATTTTTTCTATTTTTTGAATCTTTATAACGCAAATCGCATGTGCTAAAATTTATTTGTAGCTTTGCTTTTTTCGAATAAATTCAGCTGTTAAATCAGTTCATAGTAATTATTAAAAAAGTTGATGAAGAAAGAAGAATGGAGCATCCACATTTGTCTATCGCCCAAAACATCGAATAACCGTTAAGGCGAAGGTACTTTTTCTTAATCAATGTTATATAACATACGTTTTTTCTTGGATTATTTGCTAATTTCACGATAGTCCGTATCTTTGCAGTGTGTTTTTCATAGTATTAGATTTAAGGTTAACAAAGGTTGGAGCAAGGCGTTGCTCCTTTTTTTATGTCTATATGCTTGATTTCCTAAAAAAGAATGGTATTTTTGTAAAGTCACAATTATTATCCGAAACATGAAACGCAAACTGCTTTATACCACTCTAATAATAGCTATTCTGTGTGTAATCAGCATAGTTGTATGTAACAGGACGATCAAGAAACACACAGTCTCCAAACTATATACGGAAGTAAATACTATCCCCTCCAACAATGTAGGATTACTTCTCGGAACTTCTCCCAAGTTGAAAAATGGAAATAACAATTTATATTTCGATTATCGAATTCTTGCAACAGTAGAGTTATATAAAGCCGGGGAAAATTAAATATATCCTCATCAGCGGCGATAATCGTAAAGAAAATTATAATGAACCGGAAGAGATGAAGAAAGCACTCATACAAAAAGGTATTCCTGAAAAATACATTTATCTGGATTATGCAGGATTTCGCACACTCGATTCCGTTGTTCGTGCCAAAGAAGTGTTTGGACAAAATCGTCTGACCATCATCTCCCAACGTTTCCATAACGAACGAGCGATCTATCTTGCAGAGAAAAATGGAATAGACGCCATCGGGTACAACGCCCCAAATGTAAATGCTTATGCCGGACTGAAAACTAACATCCGGGAATTACTTGCAAGAGTCAAAATGTTTATAGATTTAGGTATAGATAAACAACCTCATTTCTTGGGAGAGAAAATAATAATTGAATAAGCGAGATACCTCCGATGCATGGAAGTGAGTTTAACATATTCTGAATAAAAAGTGATATACGTTTCTTTATTCCCAAATATAGCTCTACCTTTACTGAAAAATCAGAATATGGCAAAGATTACAGTTCAGAAAACAGATGTTACTATCCTAAAAATCAACGATACAGATTACATTTCCTTAACCGACATAGCTAAATACAAGACGACAGATGCCAATGCTGTTATTGCCAACTGGCTACGTAATAGAATGACCATTGAATATTTAGGATTATGGGAGATATTGTACAACCCCCATTTTAAACCCCTCGAATTCGAGGGGTTTAAAAAAAGAAGCAGGACTAAATGCGTTTACTCTTTCCCCTCAAAAATGGATAGAAACCACCTGTGCTATTGGAATTATATCCAAATCAGGACGATATGGGGGCACTTTTGCTCACAAAGACATTGCATTCAAATTTGCAAGTTGGATTTCCGTTGAATTTGAATTATACATAGTAAAGAATTCCAACGTCTCAAAGAGCAAGAGCAAGCTCAACTTGGTTGGTCGGCAAAGCGAGAATTATCTAAAATTAATTACCATATTCATACTGATGCAATCAAACAACATCTTATCCCTCAAGAAATCACTTCACAGCAAACATCTATGATTTATGCCAGCGAAGCTGATGTCCTTAATGTAGCCATGTTTGGAATGACAGCCTTAGAATGGCGGGATACACACCCTGATTTAAAAGGAAATATCCGCGATTATGCCTCAATCAACGAACTTATCTGCTTATCAAATATGGAAAACTAAAATGCAGTTTTCATAAACGAAGGTTTGGCACAAAAGGATAGACTCATCAAATTAAATCAAATAGCAATTCAACAAATGAACATATTAGAAGATATTAAAAATAAAAAGTTATTGAAATAATTTATGGAACAACAAATTCAACTCAACGATCACAACAAGCAGGAATACCCTCCTATGCATACAGCAGAGCATTTACTCAATGCCACCATGGTGAAAACCTTTGGCTGCCCACGTTCTCGCAATGCCCACATCGAAAGAAAAAAAAGCAAATGTGACTATATACTTTCGTCATGTCCGACAGCGGAACAAATCCAGTCTATTGAAGATAGAGTAAACGAGGTAATCAGTCAAAACCTACCTGTGACTGTTGAGTTTATGACTCATGAACAGGCCAAAGATATTGTAGATTTAAGTAAGCTACCTGCTGATGCAAGCGAAACTCTTCGCATTGTCCGCATTGGAGATTATGACGCCTGTGCCTGTATCGGATTGCATGTATCCCATACTTCTGAAATGAGAACTTTCAAAATCATTAGCTATGACTATGACGAAGAAAGGCAAACATTAAGAATGAGATTCAAACTAATCGAGAAGAAGTAGACATATTATCAAATTAATATCTATCTTATATAAAATAAATAAAAACAGGATACATTTTGTCATTTTTATTGCAAAATTGGCATTATTATAATGACAAATAGACAATTTTAGTCTCAAAAATCACTTGGCATAAGGTTTGCACTTATAGAAGCGAACAACGGTTCGAGAGCAGACGATGGAAGGCGGGATAACCGATACCATCGGAAGTGAAAATGCCGAAGTTCAAAATTTATTAATTGAATGTTTAACTTAAAGATAGGAGACTAAAATTATGATGCCTGTTAGAAGAACTCAAAGTTGGTTACCAAGTATCTTTAATGATTTCTTTGATAACGATTGGATGGTAAAAGCAAATGCTACTGCACCTGCAATTAATGTTTTGGAAACAGAAAAAGAGTACAAAGTGGAATTGGCTGCTCCTGGTATGACGAAGGATGATTTCAATGTTCGCATTGATGAAGACAACAACCTCGTTATCAGCATGGAGAAGAAAACAGAAAACAAGGAGGAAAAGAAAGACGGTCGCTATCTGCGTCGCGAATTCTCATACTCTAAGTTCCAGCAAACAATGATTCTACCGGACAATGTGGACAAAGAAAAAATTGCTGCATCTGTAGAACATGGCGTTCTAAATATCGAACTTCCGAAACTCTCTGAAGAAGAAGTGAAGAAGCCAAATCGGCAAATCGAAATAAAGTAATACAGTAACCACTTACTATTCACCGGAGACGGTGATGAAAGGATCAAAAACAGCTCTTTCCCTGAAAGGGAAACGAGCTGGGAAACGCAAGCTGTTTTAACATTACCCACAGGGTTTTCGGACTGACCCCTTATTATCTTCAGTTGTTCTTCCGATAACTAATTACCGCCCAACTATTAAACACGACTGCAAAAAAGCAACAATACTCCGAACTGCGGCAGCAAATCAAAGAAACCACTCCCCTTCAGATACATCATTCGCATCACTTCCATAAAATACCTCAAAGGATTGAGCATCGTAATTATTTGTGCCCATTCCGGCATACTGCTAACGGGAGTAAACAAACCGCTCATCAAAATCACCACCAACAAACAGAACCACATAACAAACATAGATTGCTGCATCGTTGCCGAGTAGTTGGAAATGACTAGTCCGAAGCCGGACATCACCAAAACAAAAAGAACCGCGAAAAAGTAAATCAACAGAAAATGCCCGACCGGCACTATGCCATAAATTAACCAGGCTAATATGAAACACACCGTCAGCACCAGAAAACCAATCAGCCAATAAGGCAAGAGCTTTGCCAGAATAAAGACAAACTTCGGAACCGGAGTCACATTGATTTGCTCAATCGTTCCTACTTCCTTCTCGCTAACCATATTCAATGCAGGCAAGAAACCACAAATCAAAGTCAACAACATGACCATCAATGCCGGAATCATATAGAGCTTATAGTTCAGATTCGGATTAAACAATCCCTGTGTATCAATGCCTATCGAAGGGAAAGCACCGGAGACTGTAGCAGTTGTAGGATATTCCGAACGTAGTTCGGCTGCATAATCATTAATGATAGAAGACAAATAAGAACTGCCCAGCCCACCTTTCGTTCCATTCACGGCATTGGCTGCTATCAGTATGTGGGTATCTTCTCCATTCATCCAATCCCGTTCCAGATGCCGCGGAATTTCCATCACAACATCCGCCGTTCCAATTTCAATGTTTCGAAGACCTTCTTCATACGAGGCCGGTACTTCTACCAAGCGAAAGTAAGTGGAGGCAGCAATCTTATTCACTAAACGTTGTGAAATAGCCGAATGGTCATTATCCACAATATTCAGCTGTATATTCTTGATTTCCAGATTTACCGCCCAAGGCATCAATAGCATAATCATGCATGGAAATACAAGAATCAATTTCGGAAGAAACGAATTGCGAAGCAATTGTTTAAACTCTTTTTCTATCAGGAACTTTATCATAAATAATTCTTCCATTTATCAATCTGCCCATTAGCACACTGTATAGTATTCATACAGCCAATTGGCATATCGACATATTATTCCAATCTATACTTAAATTTCTTGATACTGATCGTAATAAGTACCGTCGCCATCAATAACAAGATACCAATTTCTTTATACACCAATGCAACTGGTACTCCTTCAATCATCAGTTTACGCACAGCCTGTATATACCAACGTGCCGGAAGTATATCCGAGATCCATTGAAGTATCACCGGCATACTCTCTATAGGGAAAATCATGCCCGATAAAAGCATCGTGGGCATCATCAACATCAAACCGGAAACCAGCATGGCCGCAACCTGTGTACGCGTGACTGATGAAATCAATAAGCCCAACGCCAAGGATACGAAGATAAACAACAAAGAGACGGTTATCAACCAGAACAAACTTCCTACTACCGGAACATCCAGCACAAAGACCGAAAGTAAAAGAATTGTTATCAGATTGACAAACGACAACACAAAATAAGGCACAGCCTTTGCCAAAATAATAAATAGCGGCTTCATAGGTGAAACCAATAATACTTCCATCGTGCCTGTTTCTTTCTCACGAACAATGGAAATCGAGGTCATCATGGCGCAAATCAGCATCAGGATCAAGCCCATCACTCCCGGAACAAAGTTATAAGCACTCTTCATTTGCGGGTTATAGAGCAATTTGATATCAGGAGTCAGGCGGGCAGCCGACATATTCGGCGGCATCATTTCCTGACCTACCATAGAAACAATTCCCGTCGCATAATTAACCTGCGAAGTCGACATATTCGGATCTGTTGCATCTACTACCAGCTGCACACGAGCATCACCCGTATAGAGATCATCCGCAAACCGTTCGCTAAAGACAATCGCCATATCAACCTTATTCTTTAGAAAAGCAGCTTCCATTTCCTGGGGCGAATGAAAACGTGCAGTAACGGTGAAGTACTCACTGGCGTCCAAACGATCAATTATTTTTCGTGTCACCACATCATTAGAAGGATCGAGCACCGCCAACCGAACATTTTCACTTCCGTGCTGATAGCAAAACCGAATAGAATAATTTGCACGACAGGCATCCCCAACAAAATCAGCATGGTTCGCCGGTCACGGAAAATATGATAAAACTCTTTCTTTATAAAAGCTATAAACTGTCTCATAATCAATCTGCTTTGCGCACCGCACCACGGGCTAATTTCTGAAAAACGTCATCCATCGTTTCCGCACCGAATTGTTGTTTCAGACGGGCAGGTGTATCAAGTGCTTTAATCTGACCGTCCACCATGATAGATATCCGGTTGCAATATTCCGCTTCATCCATATAATGGGTAGTGACAAACACGGTAATACCCTGGTCGGCTGCCTGATAAATCAATTCCCAGAACTGCCTTCTCGTAGCGGGATCTACTCCACCCGTCGGCTCATCCAGAAAAACAATTCTCGGCTCATGGAAGATTGAAACTGAAAAAGCCAATTTCTGCTTCCATCCCACCGTAAGACTCTTCACCAGAGTATCCCGCTCGGCAGCAAGCTCCAGGCGATCCAACAATTCTTCTGTCTTCCGCTCTATTTCTTGCTCTTTCATCCCATAAATCCCGGCAAACAGACGGATATTCTCCCACACTTTCAGGTCTTCATATAGCGAAAACTTTTGGCTCATATAGCCGATATGCTTCTTAACTTGTTCGGCCTCCCGGTAAATATCATATCCTGCCACCTTTCCGATGCCTGATGTCGGTTTACTTAATCCGCAAAGCATACGCATAGCTGTCGTCTTTCCTGCTCCATTAGCACCCAGAAAGCCAAATATCTCTCCCCGGTTCACCTGAAAAGAGATATGATCTACCGCTGTAAAATTGCCAAAACACTTTGTCAGCAGCTCCACTTCAATGACCGGAGCGGTTTCATGCCTCACCTCCTCCCGCTCCAAAGAAGGCGGGCAAAGGATGGATGCAAATTGCTGAAGAATACGTTCGGGAGTATCAATTCCATGAATCTTTCCATGATTGATAAAAGCAATCCGGTCACATTGCCGGGCTTCATCCATAATGGGAGTAGAAACAACAATGGTAATACCCTGTTCCCGCAAGTTACGAAGCATTTGCCAAAATTCCTTGCGCGACACAGGATCCACTCCGGTAGTGGGTTCATCCAGGAATAAAATATCCGGTTTATGAATCAAAGCGCAACTCAATGCCAGTTTCTGCTTCATACCACCCGACAAAGCCCCTGCCCTTCTTTTCCTGAACGGTTCTATCTGCTGATAGATATCTTTAATTAAATCATAGTTCTCCTGAACAGTCGTATGGAATACGGTAGCGAAAAACTCCAGATTCTCCTCTACTGAAAGATCCTGGTAAAGTGAAAAACGGCCGGGCATATATCCAACCTTCGTACGAATCTGTTTATAGTCCGTTACCACATCCAGCCCGGCAACTATGGCCGTTCCTTTATCCGCCAGCAACAAAGTAGTCAGAATACGGAATAAGGAACTCTTACCGGCACCATCAGGCCCTATCAGCCCAAAGATCTCTCCCCGTTCTACAACGAAAGAAACGTCTTTCAGCGCCTCCACTGTTCCATAGTTCTTGCCGACTTCTTTCACAACCACTATGGGTTCTTCCTTTGCCATTCCCTTGCGTTTAATTTTTAATCTTCAATTCTTTAATTTTTCAATGTCACTCCGCCATACATGCCAATCTTCAACGCTCCGTCATTCTTCACCGCAATCTTCACTGCATATACCAGATTAGCACGTTCGTTCTTCGTCAGAATTGTTTTTGGAGTGAATTCCGAACGATCGGAAATCCAGGTCACTTCCCCCGGATAAGCTTTCTGCTCCGAGTTGCCATAGTCAGCATACACAGTCACTTGATCTCCCAGTTTCACTTTGACAACTGTTCGGAAGTGATGTAAGCCCTCAAATACATACGATCCACTTCAGCCACTTTAAACAGCGGTTTACCTATTGCCGCCAATTCACCGGCTTCTGCATATTTAGCCAATACTATACCTGCGATAGGTGACTGGACATGACATTTAGCTAATTGATCCTCCATCTGTGCAACTTGTATGGCAACCGAATTTCCTTGTTCTATCAGGCTGTTCGTACTATTCTGCAATGACGATTCCTGTGCGACAAGCTGCCTTTCAAGCAATTTGACTTGTGCGTCCCAGTCGTCCAACTGTTTCTGATTCGCCGCTCCAGCGGCAAGCAGGTTTTCCACGCGTTTCTTTTCACGTTCTGCTGTTGCTATTTGCTGTTTGGTAGCAGCTATCTGTTTGGCAAGATCAGGACGCTGGTTTTCTACCGATTTCATACTGGCTTCCAATTGCAGTTTCTTTAAATACAATTGTACCGTATCTACCAACCCGATCTCCTCACCCGCTTTCAGCCTTGTTCCCTCTTCTACTTCCAGTCGTAGCAATTTTCCGGCAGCCTCGGCGGACACTATTACTTCCGTAGCTTCAAATGTACCGGTTGCGTCATAGCCGGGTATTCCCTTACCACAAGCAGCCAACATAATCAATGCCACTCCATACATTCCTATCTTTGTCATTCGTTCCATATCTAAAGAAGTTATATTAATCATTTATTGTATATTTCAATTGATAAATTCCCATTAACCGTTGAATCTCATGTATGGCTTTCGACTGACGCGCCAAGCTCTCATTAGTCAGTTCACGTAACATTTCAGTCACGGTCAATGTTCCATTTGCCACTTTGGCCTCTGCCGATTTGCGAATATTGGTACGCAACCGGATTATTTCATCATCATCCCGCATTTGCTTTTCCAATGATTGGATGGCCTGATCTTGTTGTGTCATCTCCAATCTTGTATTAAACAGAAACACATCCCGGTTATTATCCAATTGCCGGCGTTTATTTTCAATTACCTTCCGGTCATTCTTCAAAGTATACAGACTACCAAAATTCCATGAAAGCCGGACACCCGCCATATAATAAGGAGAAAATTCATTCTTCAGCATATCCAATCCGGGATTTCCGTATGCCCCCTGCACAAACAGTCCGAACTGCGGAAGATGACGCACATTCAAAGCCTTCTCCTGCACTTGCAGTCCAGCTCCCTGTGCATCAAACAAAGCCAACTCCGGCCGACGAATCTCACTGACAGCCGAAATGTCATCTTGAGGAACAGGTTTCTCCAAAACCGTTTCCTGCGACAATTTCTCTCCTACCAAAAGTGAAAGCATCTTCAAATACGCCATACGCGATGAAACCAGTTCAACTCTTTTCTGCTTTGTGTTCAACTGCTCCACTTTCACTGCATCCAAATCAGCTTGATTGGCTATTCCATTTTCCACATAAGCAGTAATCTGGCGATAATTTCTCTCCAGTTCATCTTGTAACAATGTATTCTGTTTGATTTGCTCGTCCAGCAAGAGAATTCCAAAATAAAGATCATTTACGCGGTCATTCAGCGCATACATATCTACATTCAGTTTTTCTTTCTCTATCTCCGCTTCCGCAGTCGTTTGTTTCTTCTGCATCCGGATTCCTCCACCGTCCCAGATTTTCTGTTGTAACTCCAACATCACCTGATACTGATCTTTCGGCACTCCTTTCAAATCCACTCCGGGAAGCTTCACCGGAATTTCCGTTACCTCACTCTGATAAGAAGCTTTAGCCGAAAGGGCAAACTGTGGCAAATATCCTTTTGCCGCATTCTCAAGATTATATTCCTTTGTTTTCTCCACCAAGCCATACTGATGTACCAACGGATAATTTTCTTGCGTCTTCCGTTGACATTCTTCCAACGTTATCTGCGCATTTATTCCCGATACAAACAATAAAAAGGAGAAACTGAAAACCATTCTTTTCATACACATCATTTCTTTAATTTCTTCAAAAGACAAAGATAGAGGTTTCAAAGATACGTTCACATTCCGATAGTTAGTAAAAATGTTCCAATAGTTCGATAAAGAGAAAGAATAAAAGGCTATTTGCTGATTTTTTATTATCTTTGGCGGAAAAAACAGATAAAGATGGAAAAGAAAATACCATTAAATATAGGTCTCGAAATCTTAGAAAATCCGGATATCGTCCGATTTAACGAATTTCGTTTCATATCTCCGCATTTCGGATTCGTAAACAGCTTCGCCAAAATAGAATCCAATCTTATCACAATAGATCAACCTTATCGTATCAAAGAGGGACGTATCGCAGTTATCAAACAGGGATATGCACGCGTATTAATCAACCTGATAGAAGAAACTTTTCAGCCGGACAAGCTACTATTAATTGTTCCGAATTCCATTCTTCAGATTATAGAAGTCTCTCCGGATTTTGATATGCAGATGGTAGCCATGGACGCGGAATTTCTTTCTATAGCCGGAAAAGACAATTTCTTCACTCATCTCTCACAGTTACAGAAAAACCTCATATTATCTCTGACCTCACATGAATACGACTTGTTTAAGAGTTATTTTGCTTTAATATGGAATATATTACAAGAACCGACGTTCCGACGGGAAGCTATTCAATATCTACTAATCAGTCTTTTGTGCAATATAGAATATCTTGTCAAAAACAACAATCAAAAAAGAACAGAGCTGTCAGACACATCAGGAAGAGATTTTCCAGCGTTTCATTTCTTTAGTCAATGCTTATAGCAAGAAAGAACGTAATGTTAGTTTTTATGCGGATAAGCTATGTCTCACTCCTCGTTATCTTAATACGATCATCCGCCAAACCAGTCAACAAACAGTAATGGACTGGATAAACCAGTCCATTATATTAGAAGCTAAAGTATTGCTAAAACATAGCAATCTGCTTGTTTATCAAATTTCTGATGAATTGAACTTCCCTAATCCTTCTTTTTTTTCTCGAAGTTCTTTAAGCGAATGACAGGAATGACACCACATGAGTATCAATTCTCGAAATAAATTTTATTTCGAGAATTCTTTAATTCTTTGCTCTTCTTCCAGCTTGCAGATCAATAATGTGTTATCTTTCTCTGCAATGATATATCCATCCAAGCCTTGAATGACTACTCGTTTTTCTTCGCTGGCATGCACAATACAATTTTTGCTTTCGTACAAACGGATATCGGTTCCTACGGTTGCATTTCCAGACTTATCCTGTGGAAGCAAACCGCGAAGTGCTCCCCATGTACCCAGATCTGACCAGCCAAAAGAAGCGGGAAGTACATAAATCTCCTGTGCTTTCTCCATCACTGCATAGTCGATAGAAATGCTTTCGCAAGTAGGGAATAACTTCTTGATTGTTTCATTTTCTTTCTCTGTATAGAAATCGGGGAAAATGCGATCGAAAATTTGTGCGATGCCCGGAGCATATACACGCATCACGGAAGTAATAGTACGCACATTCCATACAAAGATTCCCGCATTCCAGAAGAAATTGCCTTCTGCCAGATACTTTTCGGCAGTTTCTTTATCCGGTTTTTCCTTAAAAGCATCTACTGTATAAATCTCTTTATCTGTCTGGAGCTGATCGGCAGCAGCAATATATCCGTATCCGGTTTCCGGACGAGTTGGCCGGATACCTATCGTTACAATAGCGCTGCCATCATCTGTGAAACGAAGGGCTTTCTCCATCACTCTACGGAATTCTCCCGTATCAATGACTAATGCATCCGAAGGAGTTACTACAATGTTAGCATTCGGATGTTTTTTCTTGATCTTCCAGCAAGCAAAAAAGCAATGCAGGGCGCAGTATTGCGCGCACAAGGCTCCGCCAAAATATTACTTTCCGGAATTTCCGGCAACTGCTCCCGAACAATATCAATGTATTTTTCAGAAGTTACGACCCACATATTTTCCCTAGGGCAAACACCGTCGAAACGGTCTGCCGTCAACTGAATCAGCGACCGGCCACATCCCATTACATCAATAAATTGTTTAGGACATTCCGGAGTGCTCATCGGCCAAAAGCGGCTCCCCTATGCCACCAGCCATTATTACAACATGATTATCCATACCTGTTATTCTCCAGTTTTAAAATAATTGCGCAATTTACTTCAAAATATCCTAAAATACAAGAAAACAGGGCGCTTTTACCATAAATTGGTGGCAAACACAAACTATTATTTAAAATTTTAAGCGGTTTGGCTCCTATTGAATATAAAAATCGCCATCAGATAACATTCGATAATTATCTAATGCGATTCGTCTTTTACTCATAACATGGATGTCCTAGGGGTTTACTATCAAAGACAACAACAAATAAATGTTAGTGATGATTTTGCTCCCATGCTCCCACTAATTCTTCAAACCGCTTATTCATCATAGTTACAGCTATGGCAGCAAGTATGGTGGCAGAGTGGTAGTAAACAGTTGCCCTCACTATACAGACTTATGTAACATTATCATAATTTACTCATTAATAGTGTAGTATCCACTTCCCGGCACATATATCGGCTGCATCACACTACCTTCATTTTTCAGCTTTCCTTCATCACGCAAACGCCTGATGTGCCGCATCGCAGTGCTTCTTGCCATTCCACAGAGACTTTGAAAGTCATTTCTTCTCATAAATTGATGTGTTTTGAAGTACCCTGTCAGTTGACGGTCTATCTCGTCATTCGTCAATTGACTAAAATCCACCCCCCCCTTTGAGGCTCTGCACCTTTAGAATGCCAAATTCATTTTTCAATGCCTGATCGGCGCGAAACTGAATAGCTTTCAGTTTAACTTTAGTCGCTTTCCGTTTCGTACCTATCGTTACAGATTCCGTACTAGTCAGACAGGGACGAAAATAACCGATACCATCCAAATGCACCTGTTTTCCATCCGCCAATTCCTGCCCCAATATATGCGAAAGAGCATCAAGCACAGCGGAAACGTCAGTTTCAGTCAACGAACAACGTTCCTGAATACGGTGGCGAACCAAGTCTGTCCCTATCGAACCGTTATATTTTATACGCGGATGCAGTGTTTTCTCTCCTTGCTGTTTATCCGAAGGTTTCGGATCCTCATACCAATCAAATAATATTGCCATCATTTTATGTTTTAAGTACCTGTTATTATTCTGTTATCTCTATATAGCGGATGCATCAACGTCCCATCATTCTTCTGTTAACGTATCATGCCTTATAAAGGCTCACTATTGTGAATAAATTCGTCCACGTATGTAGACATATTTATCCACAAATGAGAGCTTGTTTATTCACAGTAGTGAGCCCCTAATAACTACTTAGCAAAGATATATAAACAATAGATAGAATACAAGTAAAACACCAGTATTTATTAAGAAAATTACTTGCATTTAATAAGAATATAGCGTACCTTTACAAAGATTTAACGGCACGCCGTTTCAAAAGAAAAAACAGAATGAAAATTACATTAATCAGACAAGATAACGGGAATGGAAAAGAAACTCTAAGCGTTTGTGAGACAAATGCATTATTTGAAAAATAAAGACAGAAACAAAGTCGGGACACATCACGGCTTTGCGAAATATCATCCCCATGCTGGAAGGTACATACGGGAAGTACGAACACATAGATAAACTACCGTACATCTACTCCGCCGTAGAATATACCCGCACCAAAGAAGGCGAACGAAAAATGAAACAATATAACGGGCTGGTACAACTGGAAGTAGGACGACTCGCCAACCCGTCCGAAATGGAATATGTGAAACAGCAGGCGGCACTATTACCGCAGACTTTCGCGGCTTTTTGCGGCTCCAGTGGCCGCAGCGTAAAGATATGGGTGCGCTTTGCCCTGCCGGACGACAGAGGATTACCGACGAAGGAATCGGAAGCTGAATTGTTTCATGTCCATGCCTATCGGTTGGCGGTGAAATGTTATCAACCCATGTTCCCTTTCGCCATTAACCTGAAAGAACCGGTATTGACGCAAAAGTGCCGCATGACACTGGACGCGTTTCCCTACTATAACCCCGATGCCGTCCCTTTTTGTCTGGAACAGCCACTTACCATGCCGGGCGAAGAAACTTTCCGACAACGGAAACAGGGTGAGCAGAATCCATTAATGCGATTGACTCCGGGATACGACTCGGCAGAGACCTTCACGAAGATTTTTGAAGCTGCGCTGAACCGCGCGCTTCAAGAAATGGAGAAATGGAAACGGGGGATGCCCTGCAACCTTTACTTGTGCATCTTGCCGAACATTGTTTCAAAGCAGGTATTCCCGAAGAAGAGGCTGTGAGACAAACACTTATCCACTATTACCATCAGGAAGAGGAGCAGACGATACGCTTGGAATTACATAATCTCTATCAGGAATGTAAAGGTTTTGGCAAGAAAAGCAGCCTAAGCAGAGAGCAGGAAGCGGCTTTCCTACTCGAGGAATTCATGAACCGTCGCTATGAATTCCGCTATAACACCGTATTGGATGATTTGGAATATCGTCAGCGTGATTCCATCCACTTTTACTTTAAGCCCGTGGACAAACGTGTGCGCAACAGTATCTCTATCTGTGCCTTGAAAGAAGGCATCAATGCCTGGGATCGTGATGTAGATCGTTTTCTGAATTCAGAATATATCCCTTTGTATAATCCCGTCGAGGAGTATCTTTACGAAGTTGGTCATTGGGATGGGAAAGACCGCATTCGTGCATTGGCAAGTTTGGTTCCTGCGATAACCCATACTGGCAGGAGTTGTTTTATCGTTGGTTCCTTAGTATGGTAGCTCATTGGCGTGGAGTTGACAAACAGCATGGAAACAGTACTTCCCCTCTGCTTGTCGGTCCGCAAGGGTATCGTAAGTCAACGTTTTGCCGGATTATTCTGCCGCCTGAGTTGCGTTTCGGCTATACGGACAGTATCGATTTCAAGAGTAAGCAGGAAGCCGAACGTTATTTAGGTCGTTTTTTCTTAATTAATATTGACGAATTCGATCAAATCAACGTCAGCCAACAGGGATTTCTGAAACATTTACTGCAAAAACCGGTAGCGAACCTGCGCAAACCATACGGCAACACTATCCGTGAAATGCGTCGTTATGCTTCCTTTATCGGCACCAGCAATCAGAAAGATTTGCTTGCCGATCCCAGTGGCAGCCGTCGTTTTATCTGTATTGAGGTGATAGCTCCTATCAAAACCAATGTCACCATTAACTACGAGCAGCTTTATGCCCAAGCAATGGATGCTATTTATAAAGGTGAGCGTTACTGGTTGAACGAAGAGGATGAACGGATTCTCAAACAGACGAACCGTGAATTCGAACAGACAAGTCCGCTGGAACAATTATTTCATTGTTATCTCCGTCCGGCAGAAGAAGGCGAGACCAGCGAGTGGATGACGTCCATGCAAATTTTGAATTATCTGCAGACAAAGACACGTGATAAGTTGGCCATCAACAAAGTAGCAACGTTTGGCCGTGCGCTTCAGAAACTGAACATTCCTAGCCGGAAGGCTAGTTGGGGAACAGTTTATCATTTGGTAAAGACGGAACGATGAGGGCAAAAAGTTGCTCCCACTCTACCACCACTCTTGCTGCCATATCCGGAATACTGATGGATAGGGCATTTGAATGAAATAGTGGTAGCATGGGAGCAAATTGCGTTCAAAACATTCTGTGTGAACGTATTTTTATTTGAGCGTATGCTCTGTTTAAGTATTGTCATTTCAATATATCAACGATCTTCACAGACAGTTGATATAAATAGAAATCACACCGGCTTTTCACCGACATGAGGGCGTTGATCAGGAACACACCGCTGTATATTTCCTGACCTACAAAATGTAGGGTTCTCCATGTGTGTAGCATGAAGTTAGGGACCTACATATCTCATCTCACTTGGGGTAAAATATTAAAAGTACTTATCTTTTTTCCGAACTATAACTCTCCCGGATTTCCTAAGTAGTATGCGATAAGACGTACTTCTCTTGCGGATCTTACTTGGTCCTTTATGAAGTTTCTCACGTATAATAAACAATAATCGATTGACTATTTGTTATTCTTCACAACCTCTTTAATGACATCAACATATTTCTGAGTACCAACTTCTTTAGTTAGATTCTTCATAACAAACTCTCGGCCATTAAGCCCCATCTGTTGAGCTTTCTCTCGATTCTGATATAGCATTATTATTGCATTTTTGAAAGTTTCTTTATCACCTGCTTTTGTGAATACGCCACATTCATTGTCTGCAATAATAGTCTTCAGCTCATTTTCATCGAAGTTTGCAAGAACAGGGCGACTTGCCGACATAATACTCCATGTTTTCGATGGGACACTATTTTCACCTACGCCTGGTTTTGAAATTACTAGTCCTACATCGCCCAAGCTGAACACATGGCTTATATCTTCGTATGGTTGGAATGGAATCATTGTCACATTAGTAAGGAACTTATCTGTAACGATTTTCTCAACCTGCGATTTATATGCACCTTCTCCTACAAGCACCAATGCGATACTTGGATGCGTTTCTTTTAATTCACCCATTACTTCGAGCAATAAATCCATATTTTGAGTGAGACCGATATTACCGGAATATTCTATATAAAACTTCTTTGGGTCTAGGTTATATCGTTCTGTAAGTTTGTTTTTATCTCGAGGTATATCCACTACAGCATTCTGATCCACCCAGTTATAGACCACTACAATCTTATCCTCAGGCACACCCTTTGCTATGATATTCTTCTTGAAGTCCTCCGAAATCACGATAATCTTATCTGCATGCTTATAGGTGAAGTTCTCAATCAAACGACCGATCTTCCATAGCAAACTACCCTTTTTACAAGGCCAGTACCTACAAGAGAGTCTGGAAAGATGTCTTGGAGATTATAAACAAATGGTATTTTCTTATACTTTTTCAGGAATGCTCCAAGCAATCCCTGTATTGGAGGGGTTGATGCTAAAAAATACAATCAATATCCTTTGCATTCGCCCCCTCTTTAAATGTTTGATCCAACAGATAACATATCTCAATGCTCGCATGACAGGATTCTTACCTTCTGCAAACATTGAAAATCTATGCACTGTCATCATTTCATCATGGAATGTTTCCAAACCTATTTTCTTATATTTTTTCCTTTCATCTGCAGACAAGCCTCTTGAGGGTGCTGGTGCATGGAGTTCTATTTCATAGCCTTGAGCACATATAGCCTCACGTAAATTATCCCCAAGATAAGAGCTTGCTGCAGTTTCCGGATAATAATAAGCTGGTAAAAATAACACTTTCATTATTCTGCCATTCTGAGGAATTTAGCAGGAAGACCTGCCCAGATTTCTTTTCTTCCAATATTCTTGGTCAGACATGCAGCCATACCAAGAGTTGCATAATCACCAATTGTGATATGTTCACGGATTGTAGAATTAAGACCTATATGAACACCCTTTCCAACATGAAGGAATGCACCAACGCACGCTTGTGCTGCAATATGGGCAAAATCATCAATTATATCGTCATGACCAATAGTTGCACAGACCATTATTATACATCCTTTTCCAAGAACAGTATTGGATGATATTGCAACCATAGGCATAATTACACAACCAGGCCCTAATTTTACATTTGGTGCAACATAAGCAGTAGGATGAACAAATGTAGCAAGCTGCTCATCTGGAATAGGAAGTTCCTCTATCAGTTTGATACGTTCTTCTACTCCATCTAATTTCAAAATAGCGATGATAAAATAATAACCCTCTTCAACATAGCGAGGCAAATCATTCTTAATATCACCAACAACGAGGAATGAATCAATAATAGTACCTTTCTCAACTCCATCATTTAGATAGCCCACTACTTCATACTCATCATATCCTCTTTTATTTGCATCTGCAATTGCGTTAGCAATGACTCCACCATTACCTTCACCACCTAAAATCAAAACTTTCTTACTCATATCTTGATCTAATTAATTATCTGAAATATGCAATTATAAAAAAACTCATGAACATACATACGAAAGGAATATTTTATACTCCTTCCATTATTATTTTCTAAATTGATTTACGCTGTTCTATTTTATTGCTTTTCTCAATAATTCTCTTTGCCATCTTTACCATTGGAGGGCCGATAAACTTATTATCTTTTACAGCAACACCCTTACCTTCTCTCTGAGCTTCTTCTGCAAGCTCCACCATTTCCTTTGCCCATTCTACTTCTTCTTCTGAAGGAGAAAAATACTGGTGACAAAGAGGCAATTCCTTTGGATTCAGGGTAAGCATGCCTTCAAAGCCAAGATTCTTGGAAAGAATAAGGTTCTTTTCAAGATCCTCAAGGTCGTGAACCTTGATATGCACAGTATCAATCGGTATGACACCAGTCGCACGCGCTGCATTGACAATCATGTTGCGTGCAAAAAATATGCTTTGCCCCTCTGAATCATGCTTATCCTGAAGGTCTGTCACATAATCTTCACAACCGAATGCAACCGCAACCACTCGATGACATGCTGTACAGATTTCCTTGATGTTGACGATAGCACCTGCCGTCTCGATTAAGGGAATCAGCTTAAATGTGCCTATTGGAATTTGTTTTTCGTACTCGATAGTTTCAAGAAGTTTGCCTACGAAATATAAATCTTCTTCCTTAGTTGATTTGGGATACATAAAACCAGTAACACCCTCTATGGTCAGCTGATAAAGGTCTTTCAGCAACTCTCCGCTTTCTCGATCGTTGACACGAGCAAAAATTAGTTTTCCCAGAGTCTCTGGACGTTTTACAAATTCCTCGATATTGTTGCGCGCTTGTTGTTTGTCACAAGGAGGAACCGAGTCCTCAATGTCAAGCAAAAGCACATCTGCATCTCTGCGAAGAGAACTGTCTAATAATTTCCGATTATGTGCTGGCACAAACATCAGACTACGCATCAAATACGTTTCTTCCATGATTTAAGCATTTCTTTTTTTTTATTAATACATGTCTACGGAAAGAGAGCACATCTTCTCCGCGTTGGTTTCTTGCAATTGTCTCTACATAAACAATACCTCTGTCGTTTTTTGACTTTGACTCACGCTTGTCGAGCACAATAGTGCGAACATAGAGAGTATCACCAATGAAAACCGGACCAAGGTGCCTGATGGCCTCATAATCAAGATTAGCAATCGCCTTGCCACTAATGTCAGGTACAGTCATACCTACAGCAAGAGAGAACACAAGCGTACCAACAACCAGGATCTTTCCATGCTGGTTATGACTAGCATAATCTGCATTGGTGTGAACCGGATGATGATTCATTGTCAAGAGACTAAAAAGTTGTTATCACTCTCGAAAATTGTCTTTGAGAGTGAATGCTCAATGGTTCCACCGACTTCAAATTCCTCAAAATAGAGGCCTAATTTACTTGATTCCATTATCAACATATTTTATTTGTTATAAATTTCACTTCGCTGATCAACTTATCCGCAAGTACAACCGCCTCCTTTGGTGTCTTTTTCGGTCACTATCACATGACCAGAGCGACATAGGCTGGATGTCACTTCCGGAATCTCATCGCCTGCTTCACGATAGATTTCCCAATCATATACGTGAGGGCCATTCAACACTTCTGTGTTACTGATAGACTTCAAGACTCCTGGCTCTGGACAGAAATAACGGATGCAAACTCCTTGTGGTACAGCCTTTGGTGTGAGATCGGGCTCAATATTGAGCGCACAATCAATGGCAGCCGCGACCATATCAATTCCCGTACTCAGACGGGTAAGCACAGTTGAGATAAAGTCACCACCCATGCGGGCTCCAATCTCCATCAGATAGGCCTTCCGTCCTGAACCTTCACCTCCGCATGGCAAGCACACTTATCCACCCCCAATGCTTTTACTCCTTTGACAGCTGCATCTTTGATGATAGCAACAAGATCGTCTGGAAAGCATGAAGGCTGGTTATGACCAAGTTCAACAAAGTGAGGAGCCTCGGTAGTCTTCTTATCGGTAACGGCAAGCACATCCACCTTACCTTCCCATACGATAATCTCCACACTGAATTCCGGACCTTCTATAAACTGCTCTATCAGTACTGAATTATCTCGACTCTCCACCAGTGCAATATCATACAATCGGAAGAACTCTTCCTTGGCGATACCCTTTTCCACCTTAGCGATACCTCTTGATCCAGAATTACGACTTGGCTTCAGTATGGCATTAGTATTAAAGGCATTCATGAAATGCGCCCAAGCATCATCAGCCGATTTTGCTAATATAGATCTTGGACTTGGCGCATTTCCAGCACGAAAGGCCTCACGCATCAAGTGCTTATTGGTAGCTACCACTGCCTGCTTGCGAGACACACCACTCAATCCCAGTTCGTCACGAATCCGTCCCATCACGTTCATCGACACCTCCGTACAAGGATGGATCACGCCATCTATCTTTTCACATTTTGCTATCTCCACCATCTCATCCTCAGATGTGATGGTAGCGCATATCTGCTTGTCTGCATACTGTAACCCCACAGCATCAGGATTGCCATCTACAGCTATCACATAGTAACCCATCTCACGGGCACGCTTGATTATTGGCACTTGCAGGATGCCTGCGGCCAATACTAATAACCTCTTCTGCATATCGTTTTTATTTGTTTCCTGAACCAGTCAAAGGATTCTTGTAACTTTGTTCTGTATTGATATTCTTATGAGCAATGACTGCATATACTGTCAGGAAGATAATCCTCATATCCATCAAGAATCCCACATGCTCTGCATAATAAGCATCCCAATGAAATTTCTCCTCCTGAGTAATGGAATTGCGATAATAAGCTTGAGCATATCCTGTCACTCCCGGTTTCACATCAAAACTCCTTTTAGTCTCATCAGAAAAGGTTTCATAATGCTCCTTGTTTTTATATAATTTCGGACGAGGCCCAATGAAACTCATATCTCCAATCAGAATATTCAGAAACTGAGGAAACTCATCCAGTGATGTCTTTCGCATAAATCTTCCTATCGGAGTCACTCGCGGATCATTATCGCTATTGAATGTGCTACCATCCGCATTCTTAAGGTCAGGTGAATTCACATACATGGAGCGGAGTTTAAACATTTTGAAAGGTTTGTAGTCTTTTCCAGCTCGGTTGGCATTATAAAAAATCGGTCCTTTATCCGTGAAATAGATAAATGGAGCACAAATGATAATTACAAGCAACACAAAGGGAAATGCAATAAGTCCAATCAATATGTCGATTAGACGCTTAAAGAAATGTACGTACATGATATATTTACTAATTATGTTCTTCGAACCTCACCAAGGTATCGCTCCTTGCCAGTCGCCACTCAAGTGAGGTATTCTTATTTCGTTATAATTTGCCGACGATGTCAACAAAGTTTTCTATTACATATTCCACGTCTTCATCCGTCATACGGGTGTTGAGAGGGAGTGTAATCTCATTCTCAAACAGATGAAATGCATTTGGATGGTTCGCTATATCAAATCCTTTTGCTTTGTATGCGGTCATCATTGACAATGGCTTGTAATGAACATTTGTTGCAATACTTCTTTCTGCCATTTGTTCGATAACATGGTTAGCTTCTTCACGAGTACGTCCATTTAAACGAACCATATACAAATGATGTGATGAGCAATGGTCTTCACCTTTATGCTCGAGATAGGCAACCTGATGATCATTATCAAGATTCGCATTTAGAGTATCAATAGCCCTGTTGTATATTCCGACATACTTTTGACGCTTCTCAAGCATAGAAGAATAACGCTCAAACTGAACCAAACCTAGAGCAGCCATGATATCAGTCATATTGCACTTATACCAAGGACCAATGATGACATATTCCCATGCACCGGGCTTTGTCTTAGCCAAAGCATGTTTATTCTGACCATGAAGGCTGAAGAGTTGAGAGATACGATATATAAATTCATTCCATGTCTCACCCTCAATAAATGGCACAGGACTTCCGCAATAAATTTGCTGGTTTTCTACTTTTTCGTTACCGAAAGACAAATTCCAAGTCATAGCTCCACCTTCGGCTGTAGTGAAGTTCTTAACAGCATGAAAAGAGAAAGAACTAAAATCTGCAATAGATCCAGCCATCATGCCATTACGACTAGCACCGAAAGAATGTGCGCAGTCGTTACTTACAACGATGCGACCAATTTTCTTCTGAATATCATTAGACGGATTGAACTTGGCTAAAATATCTGGACGTATTACGATTTCCTTGATTCTGTCTACATCTGCACAGATACCGGCTAAGTCAACAGGTACAATCACCTTTGTGCGCTCAGTAATAGCTTCCGCTAGTTTCTCATAATCCATCTCAACATTGTCCTTTTGAGAATCCACCATAACTATAGTTGCTCCCACATGGTCGACAACCGAAGCACTTGCTGTATATGTGTATGCAGGCATGATCACTTCGTCGCCAGGACCCACACCAAGTACATGAAGAACCATCTCCATAGCAGCAGTAGCAGAGTTAAGACATACAGTCTTCTCTGTTCCCACATATTCCGAAATATTCTTTTCTAGTTTCTTGGTTCTTGGTCCAGTTGTAATCCAACCACTCATTATTGCGTCATGAACTTCATTAGCCTCTGCCTCCGTCATATCTGGCGGGCTGAAAGGCACATTGCGTAATTTCATTGTCATATTGTAATTTCTTTTACTATATAATTGTTTAATTCTTCAATCTAAAAAAATCTCCTCCAATTGCTCACGTGAAAAACGCTCATCCTCTGAATAACATTTCGCCTCATGCGCAAGAATAGTATCAATATCCCAATAGAACTTGATAAATCTCGCAGGAACACCACCTGCAACGCAATAAGGAGGAATATCTTTCGTAACAACAGCACCTGCTCCGACTGTTGAACCTCTACCAATCGTCACACCAGGCATAAGCATTACACGTGCTCCAATCCATACATCCTCTTCTACGATAACATCTTTTTCTACATCAGTATTACAATGTGATCGACTCAATTCGTGATGCATAATGCCTGGAACCCTTCCGTGGGCACCAGTTATTACCAATAAGCCAGTAGATGCCCCAGAGGATTGTTTCATAATAAACTTTCCACCAGCAGATATCACACTAAAATCTTTCACCGATGTATTGTCATATAGATAAACATTCTTCAATGCGCTTGTGGGAATCTTATTTTTGTTTCTGAAGTTGACATTCTTACCGCAATAGCCTAATCTATGTATAAAATAATGAGGCATAATATACTTCAGATACGCTCTTCTGATACCATCTAGCAATATTGTCAGACGTTTTAATATTATATTCATCCTTTTACTATATTGTTATGGTTATTGGATTTTTATGTGGCAAACGTCTCAATACAGCAAATAATTTTCTCTTAAGAGATTTAAACTCCAGATAGAAAAAACCATATCTGTAATCAGTCACCTTGTGTTTCAATAATTGAATCTTAAGAAAGTTTGTTAATGACCAATTAGCAATTTGTTCGTATCTAAGTTTTTGCAATTTAATATAGTGTTGGTCTTTCGTTGACAACTGATAGCCTGCTTTCTCAAGACATTCTGCCATATATGGAAAATTATCAGCTCTTTCTTTCAATATTTCCTTATTAAACCCTATATTAACACCGACTCTTGTATAATACACATTGCCTACCATATTGATATAATAAGCCTTCTCGGTGAAAAGAGTCAGCTGTATCTCCTGTGCCCACTCTGCAACATATGATCTTCCCTTGCTAACAGAGAAGAATTTTTTCATAATAGCAGTACTATAACAAGCACTTCTATTTCCTATTAAATGGCGCATATGCATACTGACAAGCTCAAATGGTTTTGTAACCATTTTATTACTACGAATGAAGTAATCACCATTAGGGTACAGACACTTTATGTCGCCATATATGCAAATGCGTTTATCCAAATAATTAATCTGGTTTTCATTTATATAATCTACAACAGTTTTAAACCAGTCCCCAGGACATTCATCATCTCCTGATAGCTGATAAACCAAATCTCCTGTAGGCATTGTCCAAGATTGCTCAACATTTTGGAATATCCCGACATTTGGTTCATTACGATGAAGTTTAAATAACCCAGGATATTGTTTAGAATACCCTTGAAGTACCTCCCACGTATTGTCAGGAGAACAGTCATCTGTTACACAAATCTCATATAAAAATCTTTCTGTTGTAATAGAGAATCAATCGCTCTACGTACTAGTTTTTCTTGCTTATAGGTAATAACTAAAGCAGATATTTTCGGAATACAGTTCATTTTAAATTTTGAATAGAAATTACCACTATAATCTAATTGCAAAGCTCAGATATTCATAGCGTTTATTCATTTGTTATTTGTTTTTATTATTGAAATGTTAGGTTTACAAATACTAAAAGCTAATCCAAACAATAACCATGGTATATACGAACCCATGTATGAAGCAGAAACCATCATATCTAAAAAACCTGCCCCCAATATGAGCATAAAGATGTAGTTAATAGTATATTGACTTCGAAAGCTGAGTTTTATGGATTTAATCAGTTTAGACAAAAAGAATATGTTTAATAATATACCTAAAGGCAATCCGAAATTCATACAGAGTTCCAAGCAACAATTATGAGAGAAATTACTAAGAATCTCTGATGTGGTACCTATTGGGCATAGATAGATACGATCGCCAATAAGACCACACATAGACAGAGGATGATCCTCTAAATAATTGATTAAACGTTTATAAAAATGACTTCTGTTAGAATCATCCATAAAATCTCCAATAGCCATCATTTTTAGAGTTCTGGAATCCGGAAACCAACCATATAGTTGATCAAAGATTGTGTCACCAATAGTTAAAAATATCACTACTATAACTGCAAATATGGAGAGAAGAAGTACTTTCTTATTATTGGTATTGATAATATAAGCTAAGAAAAGAGATATTATCACACCCAAGAAAAAGGCTCGAGTTCCATAAAAGAATACTGGAATCAGGCATACAACTGCAATAGGCAGTCCTATAATCTTTTTTTGTAATAGATACTTGCAAATAGTGATATTAAAGACACAAATGCAAGGTTGGATGCAATCGTTGCATAAGCTTCTCCTCCTGCAATGTCTGGTATTACAAAAGACTCACAGCATAGACCAATGCTATGGGACTAAACAATAACACGAACTTGGAAAGTCTATTCCAGTCTTCTGTATATCTTCCAATATAATATGCTGGCCACAAACGTGATATGAATAGTACAACAGACGACGTATATACCTCTGAATATCCAGGGTTCAACAATATGCTGAATATGAACAGTCCTAACATTACACCGACAATTGTCAACATCGTTTTTAGGTGCTTAGACTTATACATATCCCAAAGTAGTAAAGCAAAAAAAGAAAATATAAACCACATTTCTTATGCTTTCTACATTTGTGCCCACAAGTTTTCTGTACAAATCTACTACAATTAGAGAATACAGAAATCCCGTAGCTGCAAACGCATATAATTTACCTTGTTTATACATCGGTTTTCTTATTTACCTTATTTTTAATAACATTTATTGCCATTGTAGCGATATCGTTCTTTAATAAAATGCTGGTAATAAAGTATAGTCCTGTATTGAGCACAAAGAATATGATTACTTCAGCAATCATCGGAATATGAATCTTTGTAGCAACAATTGATGTGATATAGGCCACTACCATTGAAACTATAAAAGATCCCCCCAATCTGCAACTTGTCGAAATAGAGAATAATTCAAATATTTGCCGATGCAGAAACCCACAATAGAGTAGGAAATTACCGCATCAATGACTATAACCCATACAAATATCTCAATGTCAAATCTCAAAAATAAGCATACAAACAGCAAAGAAAGCAACAATGATATTACCTGCGTATTCAATAGTAATTTTGATTTACCTATTGCCTTGATGGTACTTCTACTCAAATGGTATAGCGCATTTAAATAACCAGATAAGCATAAAACCTGAAATAGAGGGACACAAGGAATCCACTTTTCTGAGTACAATACTGTTATGACTGGATTTGCAAAGAAAATGAGATAAGATAGAATAGGATATATAAAGAAAGTAACGACTCTTATAGTAGTCCTATACTTTTGAGCTAAGGCATTCGTGTCATCCTGAATTCTTGAGAAAAAAGGAAAGAATACTTGGTTAATTACCGCAGATATTGAATACACAGGAATCTGCTTCAAGGAATTTGCTTGGGTGAAATATCCTAAGTCTTTTACAGAATATGCTTTCCCAATTACAAATGATACGATATTGGCATATAGGGATTCAATAATATTTGCCAAAGCTACAGGAAAGCCAAAACTAAAAAGTTGCCTAAACGATTCCTTATCAAACGCTATTTTGTATCTGAACGGTGAGGCAATGGCATATATAAAGCAGCAAGAGAAATCAAGGAGTATCGTTTTAAACAAAAGACTCCATACACCCATACCACAATATGCCATTACGATTGATACGGCTGTAGATGTAAACTGAGATGCAAGTGTAATCTTTGCGAGTTTCGGATAATTTAGCGCTCTAGTTATTTGAGAAACATTAACTACATAAAAAGCGCGTATCAGTACACAAACTGACTGAACACGAAGCAGAAGTGAAAAACCTTTGACTTCGGTAAATGTTTCAACGGCAGGAGCTATCAAAAACAGGAAGCCGAACAGGAAAACTGAAAAAAAAAAGATTCGCTGTAAATATTGTAGTTTTATCCTTTTCTTCAAGACTCTTCTTTTGGATGAGAGCGTTTCCCAAACCTCCATCTACAAGGACATCTGCTACAGTGATAAACACCATAATGAGTCCCATAGTTCCAAAATCATCAGGGCCTAGCAATCGAGCCAATACCATGTTACTGATAAAGCTGATTGCCAAACCTCCAAATCTTTGAATACTACTCCATATGGTTGCACCAACTATTCCATTGGATGCCATGATACAATTACTTAAACTTATTAATCAATTCAACAACCTGTGCTACTTCCTCCAATGTGATAGCAGGACTGATAGGAAGAGAGAGTTCCTCGTTGGCCAGACGCTCGGTGATAGGCAATGAAAGCTGAGGCGTATTCCAAGCCTCTTTGGCATAGCACTCCTGCTGGTGAGGGGCAATTGGGTAGTGACATACTGTTCCAACGCCATTTTGCTCTAAATAATCATGAAGAGCATCACGTTTGCCATCACTTACGATAATAGGGAATAGATGATATGCATTTTGTTCATCAAGCAGCAAGTCGGGAAGTGAAACAAATGGATTATTTATATTCTCATAATAATAGCGTGCCACGACTTTGCGTTTAGCATTATCCTCTTTAAGGTATTTCAGTTTAACATCAAGTACTGCTGCTTGAATCTCATCGAGCCGGCTATTTCGACCAGCATATTTGAAAACATATTTCTTTTGGCTTCCATAATTCGCAAGTGCACGAACAGCAGCTTCAAGTTCTGCGTCATTCGTGGTCACCGCTCCTCCGTCACCAAGTGCCCCAAGGTTTTTCCTGGATAAAAAGAGTGCCCTGCAGCGTCACCAATGCTACCTGTTACTCGCCCATCTATATGCTTACATCCGTGACTTTGAGCACAATCTTCTACTAATTTCAGATTGTACTTCTTACAAAGTTCACCAATCTTGTCAGTGTAAGAATTACGTCCATATAAATGTACAATAGCAATTGCCTTAGTTTTGGATGTGATTGCTGCTTCAATAAGATCATCATCAATCTCAAGCGTGTTTGGCTTTGGTTCAACCAAGACAGGTGTAAGGTTATTCTCAGTAATGGCAAGAACAGTTGCTATATATGTATTTGCAGGGATAATCACTTCATCTCCAGGTTGCATAACACCTAATTCCATGTAAGCTCTAAAGATCCAAATCAGCGCATCCAATCCATTGGCGCAACCAATAGTATGCTTGCATCCAATGAATTCTGAATAATGTTTCTCAAACAGTTCGTTCTCTTTGCCCTGGAGATACCAACCATTGTTTACAACTCGGCTTACAGCCTCATTAATTTCTGCTCCATGTAAAGCAGTCACATCTTTTAATGAAAGAAATGGTATATTCATTGTGCCTGTTTTTATTACTTATTATACCTTATAAATTTTGCAGGGTTTCCTACCCAAATTTCATTTGCAGGAACATCTTTCGTTACTACACTTCCAGCTCCAATCAATGCATTCTCACCAATAATTATACCTGGGAGTATTGTTGCTCCAGCACCTATTGATGCACCCTTACACACTTTAGTCCTTAATAAAGTCCAGCTGGAATTTTTGATTTTGGATACAAATCATTTGTAAAGGTAGCGTTTGCACCAATCATTACATTATCTTCCAATTCAATACCATCCCATATTTGTACACCACATTTTATGGTCACATTGTCTCCAATAATAACATCGTTTTCAATTAAACAATGTGAACATATATTACAATTTTTCCCAATTTTCGCTTTAGGTAAAATAACGCAAAATTGCCATACGTTTGTAGAATCGAGTATATTTTGATTTTTACAGTCACTCAATGGATGTATCATATATTTCTGAATTTAATGTATTCATCGTAATCTCTTATATAATCTTCTTTTTGGTATATATCTGACGCAAGCACCATACATACAGCTCCTGAAGAAAAATCGCTCAAGTCACGCCACATACCAGGTCTTACATATAAACCTTTGTAAGGTCTATTTAAGAAAAATGTACGTTTACATTTCCCATCATCAAGTGTAACGGTAAAAGATCCAGAAGCCGCTATGATCAACTGACTTAAATCACGATGTGCATGAGCACCTCTTTCTTCTCCTCCCGGCACATCATACAAATAATAAACTCGTTTTACATCAAATGGTAGAATATCACCATTTTGAACAACAGTTAAATTCCCTTTGCGGTCGGAATGATGTTTATCAAGTTCTATTATTGAGCAATCAAATACATTATATTTTTCCATTACTCTTCAATTTTATATATTCATAATAATCTTCAACATAGTCTTTTCGGTCGTATTTTGTAGAAGCAAATTCTAATGCTAACGAATTGGTTGAGAAATTGTCCATTGTACGCCATAAACCCTTGGGTATATAAAGACCGTAGTATGATCGGTTTAATGTATATGTTTTCTTGTTATTACCATCATCTACAGTTACATCAAACCCTCCAGAAATGGCGATTATAAATTCCTCAGTAGAGATGTAAGCATGTCCACCTCTAGATTCACCACCAGGAACATCATAAATCCAATAAGTTCGTTTTATCTCAAATGGAATATGGTTATTTTGCTCTGCAAATGACAAGTTACCACGAGGGTCATTAAAACGTGGGAGCTCAATCAGTTTTACATCTTCTATGGCCATAATGATATATTTTTACTGTTTTCTTTTGATAATTTGTTATGTCTAAATGATTTGATATAATTTAAACCAGATAGTAATAACTGGATAGAAAATCATTGGTTTGTCATAAATACATTTCGTTATAATACTTTTCGTAATCACCACTTGTAATATTATCTATCCAAGCTTCATTTTCAAGATACCATTTAACAGTTTCTTCTATACCTTCCTCAAACTGGAGTGATGGTTCCCACCCTAGTTCGTTTTTAAGTTTTGTTGAGTCAATAGCATAACGAACATCGTGACCTGGACGATCGGTTACATAAGTAATCAAATCAAAGTCTGCTCCTTCTTGACGGCCAAGTAGTTTATCAACGGTCTTGATTACAGTGTGGATTATATCAATGTTTTTCCATTCATTAAAACCTCCGATATTGTATGTTTCAGCAATCTTGCCATTGTGGAAAATTAAATCAATAGCACGTGCATGGTCAACAACATAAAGCCAATCACGAACATTTTCTCCTTTGCCATACACGGGCAATGGTTTACGATTGCGAATGTTGTTAATGAATAAAGGAATTAATTTTTCCGGGAACTGGTACGGACCATAATTATTTGAGCAGTTTGTTACTATAGTAGGCATACCATAAGTATCGTGGAAAGCACGAACAAAATGATCACTACTTGCTTTACTAGCTGAATATGGTGAATGGGGATTATATTTAGTCTCTTCATAGAAGAAATCCTTGCCATAAGCTAAGTGATGCTCTGAACTTGATGCGGTTGTTGTAAATGGTGGTTCAATTCCTTCTGGATTGGTCATTTCAAGAGCTCCATATACTTCATCAGTAGAGATATGGTAAAATCTCTTTCCCTCATATCTCTCAGGCAATGATTCCCAATATATTTTTGCAGCTTGCAAAAGTGATAAAGTACCCATCACATTTGTACGAGCAAAAGTAAAAGGATCTTTAATACTGCGATCTACATGGCTTTCTGCTGCCAGGTGAATGATTCCGTCAATCTTTTCATCTTGCATTAGTTTGTAGAAAGCATCAAAGTCACATATATCCATCTTAACAAACTTATAGTTCGGCTTATCCTCTATATCCTTAAGATTAGCAAGATTGCCTGCATAAGTAAGTTTATCAAGATTGATAATATTATATTCTGGATATTTGTTCACGAATAAGCGAACAACGTGTGAACCGATAAAACCTGCACCACCGGTAATTACTATATTCTTCATCATTCAATCTTATTTTATCTGTTTGGGTTGGTTGCCATCTTTAGCAAATATTGTCCATACTGGTTCTTAATCATTGGTTGAGCCAACTCAATAAGTTTTTCTCTAGTAATCCATTCATGACGATAAGCGATCATCTCTAAACATGCAACTTTAAGCCCTTGACGTTTCTCTATTACTTCAATAAACGTTGATGCTTCAGAAAGAGAATCGTGTGTACCAGTGTCTAACCAAGCGAAGCCACGACCCAATGTTGAAACCAATAGTTCTTCATTATTCAAAAACACTTGATTAACTGTGGTGATTTCAAGTTCTCCTCGTGCTGACGGTTTTATATTCTTAGCTATACCCACAACTTTATTAGGATAGAAATATAGACCGACTACTGCATAATTTGATTTTGGATGTTCTGGTTTTTCTTCTATAGAAAGACATTTACCTTTATCATCAAATTCCGCTACACCGTAGCGCTCAGGGTCATCCACCCAATAGCCAAATACTGTAGCCTTTGATTTCTGCTCTGCAGCAAGTACTGCATCCCTTAACATTTTAGTAAAGAAACTACCATAGAAAATATTATCCCCCAAAACAAGGCAAACAGAATCGTTACCAATAAACTTTTCTCCAATGATAAAAGCCTGAGCAAGTCCGTCCGGAGAAGGTTGTTCGGCATATTCTAATTCTATTCCATAATCATTACCATCTCCAAGTAATCTTTTAAAGCAAGGCAAATCCTGTGGAGTAGATATTATTAATATCTCTTATCCCGGCCAACATAAGGACAGAAATAGGATAATAAATCATTGGTTTATCAGACACAGGAAGCAATTGCTTACTTACTCCTTTGGTGATACGATACAACCTTGTTCCTGATCCACCAGCTAAAACGATTCCTTTCATATCAGAGAATAATTGAGTGATGTTTATGCTATATTTATCTTTCTGCCCGTCATTAAGAACACAAGGTCGTCAACATAGAGATATTCTCTTAGTGAACCGCTATCGCCCCAACAAACTATTGCGCTTGATCTAGATTCTTTAGATCCATGGAAACAATGGATAAGAGTCTTTACTTCCCATGCTTCTCTCCATATCCGTAACCATAACCGTAACGTTTTCCATAACCATAATACTTGCCATATTTACCATAACCATAATAATAGCCGTACTTCTTCTTTTGAAGATCCAGTCCATTAATGGTAATACAGAGATTAGGCAATTTATTATTCTCGGCAAGCTCGTTGATTAAAATAAATTCTACCTTACGAGTATAGTCGGCACGACAGACATAAACGGATAAATCAGCAATACGTCCTATTAATAAGGTGTCGGTTACCATACCCACAGGAGCCGTGTCCAAGATTACATAATCAAAATTCTTCTTCAACGTTTCGATAGCCTTCTCCAAACCTTCACGAGCCAATAACTCTGTAGGATTAGGAGGAACTGTTCCACCAGGAAGAATAAAAAGATTCTTATTCATATCAGAAGATTGGACCAAGTCCATCAGATTCGCAGTTGGATTAGTCAAGAACTGAGTAATACCATGATCCTTTTGGAATATTGAATACTTTATTTAACCCCGGCTTACGAATGTCAAGTCCCACAATCACAACTTTCTTTCCTAGTAATGAAAGACTGATAGCCAAATTGGCTGATATAAAGGACTTTCCTTCACCGCTGATAGTAGAAGTAACCAGAATCACATTCTTACCCTTCTCAAGCATAAACTGAAGATTGGTACGAACATTCCGAAAGGTCTCGCTCATAAGATTGTTCTTATTCTCAAATACAGCAATAGAGCCTGTCTTTTCATCTGCCAATGGAATATCCCCCACAACCGGAAGTGAAGTCAGCTTTTCAACGTCAGCACGACCTTCAATCTTGAATTTTGTCAAACCTATCAAGTAAATTACACCTACCGGAAGCCCTATTCCAAATACCAAAGCAGCGAAATAAATTATAATCCGTTTAGGAGAAACAGGAGTAGTGTCTGCCAATGCCTCATCAATAATCTTTGCATTATTAGCATTAGCTGCCAAGGTTATGGCATTTTCTTCACGCTTCTGAAGCAACATCAAGTAAAGTCCTGCCTTGATTTCCTGCTGACGGGCAATACTTACAAACTGACGCTCCTGAGTCGGAGCATCATTGATACGACGGGAATAACGTTTTTGCTTCACGAGCCAAATCTTCCTTTGTAATCTGTAATCCCTTCAATGTGGCATCCAATGTAGCCTGCACATTACTTCGCATGGCACGAATGCTAGTATCCAAATTAATAATGGTCGGATTATTCTCTGTCGATGTACGTAACAGGCGCTTTTTCTCAACCAACATTTGGTTATATCGGTTTATTGCGTCAGCTGATGTGGCATCCTGTAACCCTATATTGCTGGGCAACACTTCATATTCATTATCTTTCATATAGAGTTGCAAATCCATCACCAAATTTATCTGCGTCTGATTCTCCACACGTTTCTTTTCATATTCAGCATTGCCAGTCAAGGCTATCTGTGCTTCACTGCTCAAATCAGTAATCCCCGCACTACGTTTGAAGTTCTCCAAATCCTGTTCCGTATTGCCAAGTTCTTTGGAAATAATACCGATACGTTCATCTATAAACTCAGCGGTTTTCTGCGCAACTTCATTCTTGTCATTATTGGCATTGATATTATACATTTCAAGCAGTTTATTGATATAATCTCTACCACGCCGGGTATTGGAATTCTTCAGCGAGATTTCCACCACGGAAGTTGTCTTCGACGTAGGGGCTATCGACAAAGAATTGGTATATCCTTTTGCTACTAAAAAAGGTCGGTTGATGAAAGCTGTAATATGACGTTCCTTCGTCACACTTTCCAGACGAGCGGCTTTGGTTGTATCATTATTCATAAAAAAGCGACCGTACCTTCATCTGTCGGGAATACGGCAGGCAGTTTATCAAAATGCTTCCGGTATTCCTTTTCGCCTACTGTAATTTCTACATCCATTGCACCTGCAGGCTGAAGAAACATATTCACTTCCATTCTACCCGGAAGTTTATCTGCTTCTTGCGGAGTCAGGCTCACCAAGACAGGAGAAGTGCGATACAGTTCTTTTTTTTCGGGAATTCGTCTCCATCCATATAAGTAACAAAAAGTCCCAAACGGTTAACCACCTCCATTGCCAATGACTTAGAACGGAGAACTTCTATCTCATTGTCTACGTTATTGGACGAGGAGACAAAACCGTCCAGTCCCATCCTCTCCAGTTCGGAGGACATGCTTGCACCGCCCCCTTTCTTCTCATCCATTATCAAGACAGTGGCAGATATATTATATATAGGTGTTGCCAAACGCAGGTAGCCCCATGCAATAGCCACACAAATGATTACTGAAACTACGAACCAAGGCCAATGAATCAGATAATGGAAAAGGATTTCCTGAACATTAACCTGTTCTTCCTGCTGTCCTCCGTGTTTTTCTTTTCCTTCCTCAATCATGTGATGTTACTATTTGAAAATTGTTACCAATAAGCTTGCCAATGACACCAAAATGGATGTAGCGGAGAACCATAGGCTCGTACTGTTGCCAATATCTGAATTACGCGCTTTTGCCTTGTTCGGGGTCACATAAACAATGTCATTCTGTTGCAACCAGTAATAAGGGGAAAGGATTGTTTCAGCCTTATTCAAATCTAAAGTAACAATCTTTTTGTTTACCGTCAGCACCTTCACGAATTAGTTTTACATTGTCACGAACTCCCCAGACAGTCATATCACCTGCCATGGCAAGTGCTTCCAGCAAGTTCACTTTCTCATTACTGATAGTGAATGTACCGGGACGGACCACCTCACCAATTACGGAAATTTTGTAGTTCACCATACGGACAGTGACAATCGGAGTTTCTTTAATATAAGGCTTCAACTTTTCCACGATTAATTGTTCAGCCCCTCGCTTTGTTAAACCACCGACTTTCAATTCACCCAAAACTGGAAAATTAATTTTACCATCGTTATCTACAAGATAAGGTTGCAAAATTGGTTGAGTAGTTACTTGCGTATTTCTAGCAGCAACGCTAGCAGTACTGGCTACCGTCAGGTTAAACGGGACTGCCAACTCAGGACTGGTACACGATACTACAATAGTTAGCAAATCTTTAGGCATTATCTTGGCATCATACAAGTTTTCCTGTAGAACAGTCCGTTCCATAACCTCTGTATCCTGCAAATAAGGTACCTTCTTGTATGACTGACAGGAAGCAAACAAAAATATTGCAACCAAGCAGGCAACTATATTTCGATTTCGCCCCTTATTTTGTATACTCATATAAGTGTAAAATGATTTATTCATAAAATTACTTAGTTTATTACTCTTTATCCAACACTTCGAACTTAGGAGAATTCTTTGACTTGAATTCAGGTACAACTTTCTTCATCAGTTTGACCGTATCTATTATCTTAACCGCACGAGAAAGCTTCTCAAACTCAGCATAAGTATCAAGAACGTCAGCATATTCATACCGACGAACTTTAGCTATCATAATCTTCTTGTTTCCCGTTGGAAGCGTATTTTCTTTATCACTTAATACTTCTTCATAAAGCTTTTTTCACCAGGACGCAAGCCTGTAAATTCAATCTTTATATCTTCACCAGGATGATAACCCGCCAGTTCAATCATACGAGTAGCCAAATCAACAATCTTCACAGCCTTCCCCATTTCAAAGACAAAAATCTCATTCCCCTCTCCCATCGTGGCTGCTTCCATTACCAACCGGCAAGCTTCAGGAATAGTCATAAAGAAGCGAATAATATCAGGATGGGTGACTGTGACCGGACCGCCATTCTCTATCTGTTCCTTGAAACGGGGAATGACGAAACCGTTACTGCCCAATACATTACCGAAACGGGTCGTAATGAATTTCGTATTGCCTTTCACCTTTCCCTCACGAATGGCACATCCTAGACTCTGTACATAAATTTCAGCCAAACGTTTGGAACAACCCATCACATTAGTAGGATTAACAGCCTTATCGGTAGAAACCATTATCATCTTCTCCGCACCGTATTCAACGGCCATGTCCGCAACCTGGCGGGAGCCGGTGACATTCACCAAAACCGCCTCACAGGGGTTTTCCTCCATCAAAGGAACATGCTTGTAAGCGGCAGCGTGAAAGACTATTTGAGGATGATAAAGTTCAAATACCATACGTACACGTTCTTTTACACGTACATCACCAATCACAGGAACAAAATCGATAGTAGGATAATTCTTCTCAAACTCCAAACGAACATTATGCAAAGGCGTCTCGGCAGAATCGAACATGATGAGCTTTTGAATACCCATCTGCACCAATTGGCGACAAAGTTCACTGCCAATACTGCCCGCTGCACCAGTCACTAACACGACTTTTCCTCTAAATTCTTCGGCGACCTGACTTAGATTTATATTGATTTCAGCACGTCCTAATAAATCTTCTATTTTGATAGGGCGTACCCATTGATGAAAGTTCCCATCAGAATCCGCTTCACTAATAGTAGGCGCAATCAAAGTTTTGACAGCACCGCTTTTACAATATTCTAAAAGTCGGTTTTCCTCTAGACGGCTATCTTCATAACGGGCAAATAAAATACCCTGAATGCTATGTTTTTTATGATACGATTGAAATCCTCTTCCGTTTCAAAATAATAGATAGGAAGGTCTGTCAAGCGACGTCGACTGTTGTTTTTACCATAAGTATAGAAACCTGCAACTTTGTAATGAGCACTGTCACGAAGACGGAATTTTAATGCTACACTCTTTTCATCAACACCATAAATAAGAATACGCGTATTCTTTTTATTCACCCAATCCAGCAACAAATCATAGACAATTATCAGTGATACACGGAAGACTGTCAATGTCACCAAGGTTAATAAACAATCAAATAAAAGATAGAATATTCTATAATTATCCGGCAATTCTGTCTCATAAATAACCCAATAAGAAATAACCGCCAAACAAGCAATCTTGAATAAGACAGCACACATGACACGCCAAAGTTCACGTGCCTGAGAGAAACGAATAGTATTACGATATGTGTGAAATATTAGAGCTCCAGCAATACTCGACACAAAAGAAACACCAATAAGTTTGCAAAGCATCCAGTCAGTCATCGGAACGTGTGCCATATAGTGAATTACGGCATAGGCTATCAATGAACATAATACGGATATTACCGTGTCAATACCCAAAATTACCCAATAGCTAAAATAGTTCTTACGGGCATATTGTACTATACCCCTCAATGTCTTTTCCATTGTAGTATGAACGAATAAAATTATGTGTCAGAAATACAATCGTATATTCAAAGCTTCACCGGTTTTACATACCCCATTGGCATGTCAGCACAGGCGCATCCAAGCATATTTAACCGAACGGCAATCTTACTCTTACCATCAACATAGACAAGTTCGCCCACAAGCCCCGTCAAAGGACCTTTAATAACACGTACTTTCTCACCACGTGCCAAAGGAGCACTATTCATACAGATTGCCTCTTCGGAATAGTCGAGCATAAAACGGAAACGGGCCATTTGTTCATCAGGAATGATAGTCGGACTGCTCTCACCGCGCATTACCATATACCGACTAACTGTAGAAAAAGAAAGAACCTCTTTACGTTCTTTAGGATCAGCATGTACAAAGACCATCATGGGAAGCAGCACGGATTCAACCACTTTACGGCGGTCACTCCATTGATGTACTTCTTGCTGGACTGGTACAAAATTTTCAATCCCCATTTTATCTAAACGTTCGGCTACTTTCTTCTCATGATGCATACGAACCAGAGCAACATACCAGCGTTTAGAGTGTGCTACGCCTTCCCCTGTCCCAATTTTAGGCCCAGCACTTAAAGTTTCTTTCGTTAGAATCATACTTTTTTACCCCTTATGTTTCCGTTACTTCTTAGGTAACGGAAATTATAAGTACTGGACACCTACCACAAAAAAAGAAGAAGAAATACGTACGAACAAGGGAGTTTAGATACATTTTGCCTGATATACAGAGATATTTGAAAAGTATAGGCAGTCGAATTCATAGAAC